>Ga0157374_10000785_pt1 | contig 27837 bp, 27 predicted proteins | sample M25metaG_FD_115308 | JGI IMG/M metagenome (GOLD analysis project Ga0157374, IMG submission 115308) | Miscanthus rhizosphere microbial communities from Kellogg Biological Station, Michigan, USA - M2-5 metaG | ecosystem: Host-associated > Plants > Roots > Rhizosphere > Soil | place: USA: Michigan... | reverse complement strand
TGGCGGCTTTCTTGCTGCCAAGCCTGTCGTCGCCTGCAAGTTGGTCCAGAAACTCAGCCTTTGTCACGTCGAAGCTCCTCCGTCATGGGTGGTTGAAATCGGGCCGCAATCTAACAGTGGCCACGGCCGTAAAGCCGCATGGGACTCAGGATCCGGCGACCGTCATCGCCTCGATCAGCAGCGAGGGCGTGCTGACCGAGCCGCCGAAGGGGACCCAGCGCGCGTCCGCGCCTGCCGCCCGCACCGCCCTGAGCATCGAGACGAGGTCGCTGGCGATCGTGAACTCGCGCAGCGGCTCGGCCAGCTCGCCACCGCGGATCGCCCGTCCGGAGGCGCCAACCGAGAAGTCGCCGGAAACCGGGTTGACGCCCGAGTGCAGGCCAGCGACGTCGGTGACGAAAACGCCCTCGCCGGCCTCGCGCAGCAGTTCGTCGAAACTGAAAGTGCCGGGAGCGACGACCAGGTTTGTGGTCGAGACCGAGGGCTGCGAGCGGTAGCCGCCGCGCCCGGCGTTGCCGGTGGTGGCCGCACCACCACGGCGCGCCGTATAGGTGTCATAGAGATAGGTGCGCAAGGTGCCGCCCTCGATCAGGGCGGTGCGGCGACAGGGAACGCCCTCGCCGTCGAATGGCGAAGAGGCCGACCCTTCCGGGTCGAGCCCGTCGTCGTGGAGGACCAGCGCCTCGCCCGCCACCTCGGCTTCCAGGCGGTCCGCGAACGGCGAGCGGCCGCGCTGCACCGCGGCGGCGCTGAGCCCGCCGCCGATCAGGCCGATGAAGCTGGCGGCGACGGTCGGGTCGAGGATCACCGGACACGAACGCGAATCGGGCTTGCTGGCGCCGACCATCGCGGTGGCCCGCTTGGCGCCTTCGCGCCCAATCGCCGCCGGATCGAGCGCGCCGGGACCGCGGCCGAGGTCGAAGCCGAGGCCGGTCTCGCGGCCGTCGTCGCCCTCGGCCAGCACCTGCACGTAGCCGTAGCAACTGGAGCGCTCGAACTCACCGCCGACTCCGGTCGAAGAGGCGATCGCGATCCGCTCTGCCGAGTCGGCGTAGACAGCCTGCTCGACCCCGACGACCCGCTGATCGGCGTCGAGGGCAGCGCGCTCGATCGCCAGAGTCAGGTCGGCGACGCGGTCCGCTGTCCACTCGGAGACCGTGAGATCGCTGAGCTCAAGCGGTTCCGGTGCGACTTTTCCCTCCATATCGGGCATAAGTCGCACCGGAAGCTCTGCCGGCCCCGTGAACTCGTCCTCGTCTGCGACCCGCGCTGCCTCGGCCGCCCGGACGGCGATCGCGTCGAGGCCCGCTTCGGAGAGATCGGTGCCGTAGGCGTAGCCGACCTGGTGCCCAATCCAGGCGCGCACGCCGATCCCCCGCTGTGTCGCCGCGGTCAGGCTCTCGATCTCGCCGCCGTGGGCGCGAATCTCGCGCCCCGCGTCCTCGGATGCATAGGCCTCGGCGTCCGTGGCGCCCGCCGCAAGCGCCCGCTCGACCGCCCCCCGCGCCGGCTCGATCAAACCTCGGTCCCCCCAACCGTCATCGCGCCGATCCGGACATGACCCTGGCCGGTGCCGACCGGCACCCGCTGGCCCGCCTTGCCGCAGACGCCGGTCTTCATCTCGAAGTCGTTGCCGACCGCGTCGATCGCCATCAGCGCCTGCAGGCAGTTGCCGATCAGAGTCGCGCCGCGGCAGGGGCGCGTCACCTTGCCGGCCTCGATCAGGTAGCCCTCGGAGACGCCGAAGACGAAGTCCCCGGTCGCGGGATCGACCTGGCCGCCGGCAAAAGACTTGGCGTAGAAGCCGCGCTCGACCGCGGCGATCATCGCCTCCGGCTCGACCTCGCCGGGGGCGATGTAGGTGTTGGTCATCCGCGGCACCGGCAAATGGCGAAAGCTCTCGCGGCGGCCGTTGCCGGTCGAGGCGACGCCGTCGCGGCGCGCCGTCAGCCCGTCGTAGAGGAAGGCGGCGAGCCTGCCCTCCTCGATCACCATCGTCTTCTGCGTCGGCGCCCCCTCGTCGTCGATCGCGTCGCTGCCCCACTCGTTCGGCATGCGACCGTCGTCATAGGCGGTCAGCAAGGGTTGGGCGACCCGCTCGCCGAGCTTGCCGACGTAGACGCTGGCCCCCTTCTGGATGTGGTCGGCCTCGAGGCCATGCCCGGTCATCTCGTGAAAGAGGACGCCGCCGAAGCCGCCGCCGACCACCACCGGCATCGAGCCGGCCGGGGCCGGGCCGGCGTCGAGCAGGATCAGCGCCTTGCGAGCCGCCTCGGCGGCGATCTCGCCGGGGTCGTGGTCGAAGAGCTCGAAGCCGCGGTGGCCGCCAAGGGTCTCGGCGCCGGTCTCGACCGCGTCGCCGCGGCGAGCTACTGCCTGGGCGCCGATGCGGACACGGGTGCGATCGTCGCCGCTGAAGAGTCCCTCGGAATTGGCCACCGTGACCTCGCGACGGACCTCGGCGTAGGAGGCCATGAACTGGGCGATCTCGGCACCGGCGCCACGCCCGCGCTCATCCAGCTCGCGCAGCAAGGAGGCCTTGCGCTCGGCCGGCACCGTTGCCGGCCGCTGCTCGATCGAGTGCGGGCTACTGACGACCGCCTGCAGCGGGCGCGGCTCGGCGCGCCCGGAGCGCAGCGCTGCCGCAGCCTCGTCCGCCGCCCGCTCGATGTCTGCCGGGTCGAGCCCGTCGACGTGGGAGAAGTAGGTGGTGCCAGCGCTGAGAACCCGCACCCCGGCGCCCTCGGCGGCACCCGATTGCACCGCTTCGACCCGCGACTCGTCGATCGCCATCGTCAGGCCGGCGTTGCGTTCGGCGAAGACCTCGGCAAACTCGCCGCCGTTGGCGAGCGCCCGCGTCAGCACCCGCTCGGCGACCTCCGGCTCGATCACGCCGCTCACGGCTTCGGTCGCTTCCCCGCGACCTCGATCAGACGGCCCGCGGCGACGAAGAGCTCGCCGCCGGCCAGCGAGTCCCCGGCATGGTCGCCGGCCCGCCCGCCCGGGTAGTAGAGCCGGGCGAAGGGCTGCCGGGAGACGCGGCGGCGGCGCATGTAGGCGGCGGCCTCGTCGGCGTAGCCGGAGACGCGGTCGAGCAGGACCCGGTGCGGCTTAGGCGGCATCGAGCCCCCGCCCGTCGCCACCGGCGGCAAGATCGCGCAGGATCGATCGCATGTCGAAGAACATCAGCGAGGCGAGCGCGAAGCGCTCGCTCACCGCCACCGCGGCCAGGCCGGCGTGGCGCAGGGCGAATACCTCACCTTGCTCGGTGGCGATGTGGACCTGCTCGACCGGCTCCTCGCCCGCCCGGTCGGCAACGTCGAGCAGCGCCGCCACGTCTTCGCGCCAGCGATTCGGGAAATCGCTGGCGGCAAGCACCGCTCCCTCGGGCCCGAGGATCGCCCCGCCGCGCAGGTCGGGTGACATCTCGGTCAGGTAGGCCAGGGCCGAGGCAGCGGCATCGGCCGCCGGGGTCTCTTTCACACCGCTCGTCTCACCGTCGGGCATCTCGGCCAAAATAGCGGCCCGTGTCCCTGGCCCGAGCTTCCTGGATCATCGTCGTCTCAATCTGCGCGATCGCCGTCGTCCTCTTCGCGATCAGCGGCTACACCGGTTACTCGATCACGGTGGGCGCCGTCGGCCTTGCCGCCGCGGTCAACTTGCTGCCCAGCCCTTAGCCGGCGCGGAAGGGGCCGGAGCGGGCCCGCTCCGGGTCGCGCAGCGAGGTCTCCGGCTCTACGTGGATCAGTACCTCGGCCCTGGTGATGTCGGCTTCGATCGAGGCGCGCATCGCGTGGGCCAGTTCGTGGGCGCGCTCGAGGCTGGTGCCGGAGCGATATTGAACGTGGAGGTCGATGTAGCGGCGGGCGCCGGCGCGGCGGGCGCGCAGCTTGTGGTAGCCGGCGACCTCGGGCGTGCGGGCGGCGGCGATCGCCGCCTCGATCCGGTCCATCTCCTCGTCGGGCAGCGCTTCGTCGACGAGCACGCCGGAGGAGCGCCTGATGATCCTGACCCCAGCGACGACGATCGCCGCCGCGACCGCGAGCGCCGTGATCGAGTCAAAGGCGGCGTTACCGGTGACCTTGACCAGACAGAGGCCGACGACGACGCCGGCCGAAGTCATCGCATCGGTGCGCAGGTGAGCCGCGTCGCCTTCGAGGGCGGGCGAGTCGTGCGCCTTCGCTTGGCGCGATAGGACCGCCGAGACGAAGAGGTTCGCTACCACCGAGAAGCCCATTACCGCGATGCCGACCCCGAGCGTTTCCACCTGGGCGCCATCGACGAGCCGGTGGGTCGCCTCGTAGATGATGATCGCCGCGCCGAGCAGGATCAGCAGGCCCTCGATCGTCGCCGCCAGGCTCTCGACCTTCTCGTGGCCGTAGGGATGGTCGGCGTCGGCGGGCTCGTCGGCCTTGCGCACCGAGACGAAAGCGACGACAGAGGCGACGAGATCGATCAGCGAGTGGATCGCCTCGGTCAGAATCGCGATCGAGCCGGTGATCGCCCCGGCGGCGAGCTTGATCGCGATCAGCAGCGCGTTGGAGGCAATTGAGAGCCCCGCCGCGCCACTCTTGGTGCGGATCATCTCGCCCCGGACGTCGCCTCGCCGGCACCCAGGTGAGCGGCCAACAGCCGAGCCGCCCGACCGCGGTGGCTGATCTCGTTCTTCTCCCCCTGGCTCAGCTCGGACATCGTGCGCGGATCGTCGGCGCCGGTGTCGTCGGGGACGAAGGCGGGGTCATAGCCAAAGCCGCCCGTGCCGCATGCCTCCTCGATCAAGCGACCCTCGCAGCGAGCCTCGAAGACTCGCTCGGAGCCGTCGGCCTCGACCAGCGCCAGCGCGCAGTGGTAGGCGGCGCGCCGATCCTCGCCGGCCTCCGCGACCTCGCGCAGCAGCTTCGCCAGGTTCTCCTCGTCGCTGGCCCCTTCCCCGCCGTAGCGGGCCGAGTGGATTCCTGGCCGGCCCCCCAGCACGACCGCCTCGATGCCGGAGTCATCGCCGATCGCCGCCTCGCCCGTTGCGGCGTGCGCGGTCCGGGCCTTCTCCAGCGCGATCTCGGCAAAAGAGTCGCCCTCCTCGGGCGGCAGCTCGACTCCGTCGGGCAGAGACTCCAGCTCGAAGCTGGGCAGCAGTTCGCGCATCTCGCGCAGCTTGTGCTTGTTGGCGGTGGCGAAGATCAAACGATGCATCCGTAAGGGCTACCCGCCGGCCACCTGTTCCTGCACTCCCCGCAGGCGCGAGATCCCCATCTCGGCGAGGCCGAGGAGCTCGTCGAGCGACGCCCGCGAGAGCGGCGTGCGCTCGGCCGTCGCCTGCACCTCGACCAGGCCGCCGTCGCTGGTCATCACGACGTTGGCGTCGACCTCGGCGGTCGAGTCCTCGGAGTAATCGAGGTCGCAGAGGGCGCGGCCGTCGACCATGCCGACGCTGACCGCGGCGACGGAGCCGGTCAGCGGCATCGTCTCGATCTCGTTCGCGTCGATCAGCTTCTGCAGGGCGAGGCGAAGGGCGACGTAGCCGCCCGTGATCGCTGCACAGCGAGTTCCCCCATCGGCCTGCAGTACGTCGCAGTCGACGTAGATGCTGCGTTCGCCAAGTGCTTTGAAGTCGACGACGACCCGCAGCGAGCGACCGATCAAGCGCTGGATCTCCACTCCCCGCCCGTCCTGCTTGCCCTTGGCGATGTCGCGCACCTTGCGATCGCCGGTCGAGGCGGGCAGCATCGCGTACTCGGCGGTCACCCAGCCTTTGCCGCGACCCTGCATCCAGCGCGGAACCGCGGCGTTGACGGAGGCGGTGCAGATCACCCTCGTCCGCCCCAGGCTGATCAGCGCCGAGCCGTCGGCGGTGTCGACAAAACCGGGATCGATCGTGACCGGCCGAATGTCGGCTGGCGCTCGGTCGTAGCTGCGAGAGGCTGGCATGGCGGCGAGTCTAAGTCAGTGGCCCCGCAAAACCCTCCCGCAAACGCGGAAGGGCCGCGCCGAGCGCGACCCTCCCTGCCCACTGGGGGTAGCCCTTTGACACTCGGGGGGACAAACCCGGCGCCTCGCGAGCCTGGCAAGAGCATAGGCCCGTAACGCCTGATCAGTCAAGATATTCCTTTTGGTAGAACGTTCAATCCGCGCTGGCTGAAGTGCGCGTCGAAGGCAAATGCTTCGTCGCCGCCGTCACGCTCGATCAGCGCGAACGAGGTCGCGTCGACGTAGCTCCAACGCTTGTCCTCGTGCTGCTCGAGGATCTCCCACGCCCTTTCCTCGGTCGGCCTGTCGAGGTGAACCAGGTCGATCGCGCCGCCGCTGCGAAACCGCCGCCCCCACTCGATCGCCTCGGCACGGCCGACCCGGACCATCAGCGCCGTGTAGGTCTCGGCAAAGACGTAGTTCGAGGTGAAGAGCGCAACGCCCTCGGAGATCAACCCGGACAGGGCCGATCGCGCCCGCTCGTGCTCGGCCTCGGAGGAATTTCGCAGCGCGACGAAGGCACTGGTGTCGATGAAGACCGACTTCATGGACCGTAGAGGTCGCGGTCCAGGCTGCTGACGCTGGTCCCCTCGCGTCCCCTGCCAGGCGCCTCGTCAACGAGGTAGCTCAGTAGGGGGTCGACAGCGGGGTCAACACCGCGGACCCGCTCGGCATCGATCAGCTCGCGGACGACGGCAGCGATGCTTCCTGTCTCGCCCGCACGCTGCTTCAGCCAGCGGTACTGGCCCTCATCTAGATATAGCTGGGTTCGATGCCTCATGCTGTAATACAGCGTACGCCTCGCTCCAGACGGAATCCGTCCCAAGGGAACCTGCACGGAATCGACCAGCGGCCTAAAGGCCGGCAGCGGTGCCGGAGCGGCCCGCCTGGGCCGCTCCACCTCCACCCTCATTTGAAGGCCACCTTGTCGACCGCCTCCTTGATCTTGTTGACGATCACGTCGGCGAGCTCAGTGCCCTGCTTGCCGTTGAACCCCTTCATCGCAGCGACCATTCCCACCATCAACAGGGAAACGAGCAGGATCAGGCCGACGTACTCGACCGTGCCTTGCCCTCTCTCCTCACCGATCAGGCCACGGATCGCCCGCACCCTGCGCTCGACGGCGGCGTGGAAATAGCCCATTGCCATGTAGAACATCGAAGCCTCCTTTCGCGGTTGGAAGCCAATGCTCAAGGGCCCGGACGCGCCGATCTAGACCTAAGTGCAACGAGTCTGTGACGGCCGAGCCACCGAACGCCTTCTTTGGCGCCCGAGCCCGCCGCCGGGCGCCGCGGATACCCTCAGCCGCATGCGCGTGCTGGTCGTCACCAACTTCGCGCCCGACGCGGACGCCCCGCAGCGGGGACGCTGGGTCCGCGACCAGGTAGAGGAGATGCGCCGGCGAGGAGCCGAGATCGAGGCGTTCGACTTTCCTCCCGGCAAGGGCGAGTACATCCCGGCGACGCGGCGACTACGGCGCTTGCTACGGCAGGAGAGCTTCGACCTCGTGCACGCGCACTACGGCCTGGCCGGCTGGTGCGCCCGGCTCGCCGGGGCGCGGCCGCTGGTGGTCAGCTTCCACGGCACCGACGTCCGCCACCCGGTCGTCGGGCAGCTCTCACGGCGCCTCGCCTGGCGGGTCGATCTCGTCGCCGCCGTCTCGCGAGCCCTGTTCGGCCCGGAAGGCGGCCGGCCCGGGCTGCCCTCCGTGCCGGGCTCGGCGGTGCTCCCCTGTGGACCCGACCTCAGTCGCTTCCGGCGCCTGGCGCGGGCCGAGGCGCGGCGCGAGCTCGGTCTCGACCCCGGCGGTCGCTTCCTGCTCTTCCCGGCCAACCCGGCCCGGCCCGAGAAGCGACATGACCGCGCCGCCGATCTGGCGCGGTCCTGTCGGGCGGAGCTGCTGACCGGTGGCACGATCGAGCCCGAGCAGATGCCACTCTGGATCAACGCTTCCAACGCGGTCCTCGTCACCTCCGACTACGAGGGCTTCGGGCTGGCCGCGATAGAGGCGCTCGCCTGTGACGTGCCGGTTCTCTCCACCCCGGTGGGCATCGCGCCCTACGCCCTCGGCGACCTCCCGGGCGCTCTCTGCGCGCCCTTCGAGCTGGAGTCCTGGACGGCCGCCGCCAAGCCCCTGCTGGAGTCCTCGGACCCCAGGGTCGAAGGCGCGGCACGCGCCGCGACGCTCTCGGCGGCGCGGATGGCGGAGCGAACGCTGGAGGCCTATCGCGCCGTCCTCGCCAGCGCGTAATAGATTGAGCCCGATGAGCGAGCCGGCAGGCCAGCCCAGCGGCAAGGATCTCAGCGCCCAGGTCGAGATGGCCAAGAAGCGACTCGAGGAGGCCGCGGCCGCGGCCAGCAGCGCCGAGAAGCGAGTGGCGGCCGAGATCGAGGCACTGGAGACGGACCTCGAGAAGGAGCGCGCCCGGGCCTCCGAGGCACTGGAGGCGCTGCGGGCCGCCCACGCGGAGGAGCTGCGCCGCGAGCGTGAGGCCAAGGACCGGGTGGTCGCGGAGGCGGAGGGTCGCCTGGCCGAGATAGAGACCCAAACCGAGGCGGCGGAGAAGCGGATCGAGGAGGCGGAGAAGCGCGCCGGCGCGGCCGAGGGAGCGATCGACGAGGAGCGGGCGCGGGCTCGCGAGGCCGCGGCGGCCTGGCTGCGCGATCAGATCGAGACGATCCGCCGAGAGGCGGGGCAGCGATAGCTGCCAGCGCCGAGTTCGACGTCGCCGTCGTCGGCGGCGGCGCCGCTGGTCTGTGGACTGCCCTGCAGGCAGCGGAGCAGGGCGGCGCGGTCTGCGTCATCTCGCGCACGCCGCTCTCCCAGAGCGCCAGCTTCTGGGCACAGGGTGGATTGGCGGCGGCGCTTGAGCCCGGCGACTCGTCGGCCCAGCATGCGGCCGACACGATCGCCGCCGGACGTGGGCTCTGTCGCCCCTCCGCCGTCCAGGTGCTGGCCGCTGAAGCGCCCGCGGCGGTGGCGGAGCTGCGCTCCCGCGGGGTCGTCTTCGACCTCGAGCCCGACGGCGAGCTCTCGCTCGGCCTCGAGGGCGGCCACACCCGGCGCCGCATCGTCCACTCGGGTGGCAGCGCGACCGGTCACGAGATCACCTCCAAGCTCGCCGCGATGGTCGCCGCCCAGCCGCGGATCGAGGTGCGCGAGCGGGCCTCGATGACGGCGCTTTGGAGCGACGGCGAGCGCTGCCACGGACTGCTCACCGACGACGGGCAGATCGCCGCTCCCGCGACGGTCCTGGCGACCGGCGGAGCGGCGGCGCTGTGGCGGCGCACGAGCAACCCGCGCGGGGCGATCGGCGCCGGGCCGACGATGGCAGCTGCCGCCGGCGCCGACCTCGCCGACCTCGAGTTCTGCCAGTTCCACCCGACCGCCCTCGCCCTGCCCGGCACCCGCTTCGACGGGCTGCTGATCACCGAGGCGGTGCGGGGCGAGGGAGCGACGCTGCTCGACGCCGCGGGCCGCCGGTTCACCGACGAGCTGGCGCCGCGCGACGCGGTCACCGCCGCGATCCTCGACCGGCTCGTGGCCGACGGCACCGCCGCGGTCGAGCTCGACCTGCGAGGGCTCGACCCGGCCCGCTTCCCCAACGTCTTCGCCTCGCTCCTCGACGCCGGGCTCAACCCGAGCGCCGAGCCGGTCCCGGTCGCCCCCGCATCCCACTACATGATGGGTGGGGTCGCGGTGGACCTCGACGGCCGCTCCTCGCTGCCCGGTCTCCTTGCGGTCGGCGAGTGCTCCTGTACCGGTCTGCACGGCGCCAACCGGCTCGCCTCCAACTCGCTCAGCGAGTGCTTCGTCTTCGGCGCCCGCGCGGCGAAGGCGGCGCTGGCGGAGACGGCAACGTCAAGCCCCCCGGCGCCCACTGATTGGTGCTTCGAGCCGCCGACCGAAGCGACTCGGGACGCGGTCTGGAACCTCGCCGGCCCGATGCGCCGCCCTGAGCAGCTCGAGCAGCTGCTCGCCGATCCCTACCCTCTGGCCGCGGCGATCGCCGCCTGCGCTCTGGAGAGGCAAGAGTCGCGTGGCGGTCACCTGCGCGCCGACTTCCCCGCGCTCGATCCTGAGCTCGACGGCGCCCACCTCGTCTTCGGCGCCGGCGGCCAGGTCCGCCGCGAAGCCTGGCGCTGACTCCGCGCTGCTCGGTAGCGTCAAGCCATGCTGCTCGGCGTCGACGTAGGCGGGACCTTCACCGACGCCGTCCTGCTCGACGGCGAGCGGATCCACACGGCGAAGCTGCCGACCACGGCCGACGATCAGTCGCGGGCGGTGATCGCCGCGGTCGAGGCGGTGCTGGGACAGGCCGGGGCGAGTGGCTCCGCGGTCGAGTCCTTCGCCCACGGGATGACGGTCGGCACCAACGCCCTGCTGGAGGAACGCGGTTCGCGCACGGCGCTGATCGCCACTCGCGGCTTCTCCGACCTGCTCGAGATCGGCCGCCAGGACCGTCCCCATCTCTACCGCCTCTGCGCGCCGAAGCCCGCGCCCCTGGTCGATGCCGAGCTGCGCTTTGAGGCTGACGAGCGCACCGGGCCGGACGGAGTCATCGCCCCACTTGCCGACGAGGAGCCGGAGCGGCTCGCCGGGCTGCTGCGCGAGAGCGGCGCCGAGTCGGTGGCGATCTGCCTGCTCTTCTCCTACCTCGACCCCGGTCACGAGCAGCGCATCGGCGCGCACCTGCGCCGTGAGCTTCCCGGCCTGCATGTATCCGCCTCGCACGAGGTCCTGCCCCGCTTCCGCGAGTACGAGCGCTGCTCGACCACGGCGATCGACGCCTACCTCTCTCCCCTGCTCGGTCGGTACCTGGGCCGGCTCGGTAAGGCCGCCGCTGAGGCGGGATTGCCACAGCCCCAGGTGATGCAATCTTCGGGTGGCGTCGCGAGCGCTGAGGAAGCGGGCCGGGCCGGCGCCTGGAGCGTTCTCTCCGGCCCAGCCGGTGGCGCCGTCGGGGCCGGGGTGATCGCGAACGCATCCGCCGACGGCAACGCACTCGGCCTCGATATGGGCGGGACCTCGTGCGACGTCTGCGTGGTCGAGGACGGCAAGGTGCGGCGCACCGATTCGCGCACGATCGGCGGCAGGGTGATCCAACTGCCGATGGTCGACGTCCACACCGTCGGCGCCGGCGGCGGCTCGATCGGCTGGCGCGACAGCGGCGGAGCGCTCCGCGCCGGCCCGCAGTCGGCCGGCGCCGACCCCGGACCGGCCTGTTACGGACGCGGCGGCACCGAGCCGACCGTCACCGACGCCAACCTGCTGCTCGGCCGCCTCGCCGCCGGCTCGGAGTTGGCCGGCGGAGTGCCACTGGACCCGGAGGCGGCGCGCGCCGCGGTCGGAAAGCTCGCCGCCGAACTCGAACTCGGTGAGATCGAGACCGCCGAAGGGATCGTCCGCATCGCCAACCAGGAGATGGTCCGCGCCCTGCGCGTGGTCACGGTCGAGCGCGGCGTCGACCCCCGTCGTTTCGCCCTGCTCCCCTTCGGCGGGGCCGGGCCGATGCACGCCGCCGAGATCGCCGCCGAGCTTGGCATCGAGCGCATCATCTGCCCGCGCGCCGGCGGCGTACTCTCGGCGCTGGGACTCTGCGCCTCCGACCGACGCCGCGATACGACGCGCACGGTGATGCTGAGCGGCACCGATCTGAGCGCCGAGCGGATCGCCACCGAGGTCGACGAGCTGACGGCCCGCCTCGGCGGCGAGCCGGGCGGAGCCGAGGTCGAGCTCGTCTACGAGATGCGCTACGCCGGCCAGGCCTTCGAGCTGGGGGTGCCGGGCTCGACCCGCCCCGACCCGGCCGAGCTCTCCCGGCGCTTCGAGCAGCTGCACGAGGAACGCTACGGCCACCGCGACCCTGAGGGCGAGATCGTCCTAGTTCACCTCCGCCTGGCGATCGTTGCACCCGGACCGCAGCTCGAGACGGCAGCGGCGCCGGAAGGGCACCTCGCCGAGAGCACCCGCCGCGTCCGCTTCGATGGCGAATGGATGGAGACGACGGTCCTGCGCGGCGAGCCAGCTGCCGGGACGAGCGCATCCGGACCGGTCGTCTTCGAGCTGCCGGAGGCGACCTTCGTGTTGCCACCCGGCTGGAGCGCCGCGGTCGACGACGCCGGCACGATTCACGCCGAGGATGGAGGTGCAACGCGTTGAGGTCCCCACGCAACCAAAAAACGTTGCACCTTGATCAGAGGAGCGCGCTTTGGATCCGGTAACGCTGCAGGTGATGATCGGCGGTCTGCGCGCCGCCTGCGATGAGATGGGCGCGGCGCTGATCCGCTCGGCCTACTCGGCCAACATCAAGGAGCGCCACGATTGCTCGACCGCCCTCTTCGATGCCCGTGGCGAGCTGGTGATGCAGGCGGAGCACATACCGGTGCACCTCGGATCGATGCCAGATGCGGTCGCCGCCATCCTCGGCCTAGAGCAGCGACCGGGCGGCTCATGGATCCTCAACGATCCCTACCGGGGCGGCACCCACCTGCCCGACATCACCTTGATCTCCCCCGTCTTCATCGACGAGGAGATGATCGGCTTCGCCGCCTGCCGCGCCCACCACGCCGACGTCGGCGGACCGACGCCCGGCAGCATGCCGGCGGGCTCGACCACCCTGGAGCAGGAGGGCGTGGTGATCCCGCCGACCCGCGCCGACCCGGAGACCCTGGCCGCGCTCGCCTCCCGGATGCGCTTCCCCGACCAGCGCCTCGCCGACCTGCGCGCCCAGGCCGCCGCCAACCGCGTCGGCGCGCTGCGACTCGCGGAGCTGGCCGAGCGCCACGGCCTCGATCGCCTGCGCACGGGCATGAAGGAGATCCTCGCCTACGCCGAGCGCCGTACCCGTGCCGCGCTTGCCGAGCTCCCCGATGGCATCTACACGGCCGAGGACGTACTTGAAGACGACGCCGGAGATGGGCCCAGCGACGTCACGCTCAGGGTCAAGGCGACGATCCGCGGTGACCGCCTCACCCTCGACTTCAGCGGCACCGACCCGCAGGTCGAGGGCAACCTCAACTGTCCGCTCTCGGTGACCAAGTCGGCGGCGTTTTTCGCGGTGCGCGTGCTGAGTGACCCGGAGGCGCCACCTTCGGCCGGGGCCTACCGGCCGATCGAGGTGATCGCGCCGCAGGGCTGCCTGCTCAATGCCCGCCCGCCGGCCGCGGTCGTCGCCGGCAACGTCGAGACCTCCAGCCGCGTCGCCGACCTCGTGATCGCCGCCCTCGCCGGCGCACGGCCCGTACCCGCTCAGGGACAGGGCACGATGAACAACCTGACCCTTGCCGGTGAGGGGTTCACCTACTACGAGACCCTGGGCGGCGGTCAGGGCGCCTGCCCGGATGCGGCCGGCCCGAGCGCGATCCACGTCGCGATGTCGAACACCCTCAACACCCCGGTCGAGGCGCTCGAGAGCGAATTCCCCCTCCGCGTCCGCGAGCTCTCGCTGCGCCGTGGCAGCGGCGGCGACGGAGCGCACCGGGGCGGCGACGGGATCGTCCGCGAGATCGAGGCCCTCGCCCCGACCAGCTACTCGCTGATCAGCGAGCGGCGCCGCCATCCGCCAAAAGGCCGCGACGGCGGCAACGATGGAGCCACGGGCCGCAACCTGCACAACGGCGAGCCCCTGCCCAGCAAGTCAGAGGGCAATTTGGAGCGACGCGACTCGATCCGAATCGAAACTCCAGGCGGAGGTGGCCACGGAAGTCCCTGAGGCCCGGCTTCTACAGAGAAGGGATAGACGTGACCTTCGTCACATATTTGGAGATCGCGACGTACTCGTCTAGAATGCCGAATCCGGGCGGGCTTCTCATCCTGGAATGGGGTCTGAATGTTCCCCCTTCCCAGTCTTTCGATTCAACCAACCTTCTAAAGGTACGACTCCAAATGCCAATCGCTTTCAAGGAATGGGCCGTAACGGTCCGCGCGCTCGCCGAGGGCGAGCAACTATTGACCCTGCGCAAGGGCGGGATCCGCGAGGAGAACAAGCACTTCGAGCTGGAGCACGAGCGCTTCTTCCTCTACCCCACCTTCGACCACCAGCAGAACAACCTGGTGCGCGAGTCCCACCACCCAGAGCTCGGTCGCGCGCTGGAGGAGGGCGTTTGGCCTGACGAGGAACCGCCCCCGGCGGCACTGATCCAGGACGGCGGCATCTCGCAGCCGGAACGGGTCCGCTTGCGCGCCTGGGCCGAGGTCACCGACCACATCACGGTCACCGACCCCCGCGCCGTCGACGGTCTCTCGCCCTACTACGTCTGGACTCCGGACTACGCCGAGAAGCGCCTCAACTGGAAGCGTCGCCACCCTCTCCACGTCCTGCTGCTGCGGGTTCACCGCATCCCGCGGCCGGTCACGGTCCGGGTCCGCGAGGAGTACCACGGCTGCCGTTCCTGGGTCGAGGTCGACCGCGAACTCCCCTTCGAGGGAACGCCGGTAATGGCCGACGAAGAGTTCGACCGCGCGCGCGCTGAGATACTCAGCGTCTGTGGAGCCGCGGAACCCGCCTTGGTCTAAGACCGCCTGGTCAAGCAGATCAAGGATGCAGGGAGCGCGGCGTGCTCTGCACGCAAGCGACCGAAGACGAAGATATGCGCAGGCCAGGCGGTCTTAGATGCCCTGGGTCGAGACTGAATCGCTGAGCTTCACCGCGCGCCACGACAGCGGCGACGCGGCCTTCGCCGAGCGCACCCTGGACCGCATGGAGGAACTGCGGCTGCGACTCGAGGACCGCTTCGAGCGGGTGCCGGGCGAGATCACGGTTGTCGTTCACACCAACCCCGCCTGGCTGGCGATGGCCCACCCTTTCCTGCCGGCGGCGCGCTGGTCGGCGGCGCCGGCGGGGCGCCGCTACCTCGCCGGCTGGGCGATGGCGACGGAGCTGCACGTGCTCAACGATCCCCACATGGAGCGCCGCGCCGCCGGTGAGGACTCGCGGGAGGCGCTGCGGGGCACCGCCGAGCGCCTCTACGCGCAGCTCGTCGTCGCCGCCAACAACCCGGAGCTGCCGCCTTCCTGGACCCCGCGCCGCTTCGTTCGCTACCTGCGCTGGGCCTGGCTGGTCGAAGGAGGCGCGCAGTACTTCGCGCGCCAGGTCGGTCTCTACCGGGCCGCGGTGATCCGCCGCCTGCGCGAGAGCTCCCGGCCCTCGTTTCCTCCGTCGCGTCGCGACGCGGTCATCCTCGGCGGCACGATCTTCGACCTGCTCGAGCTCGAGCGCGGCCCCGAGGCCTGCGAGCGCCTCGCCCTCCACCTGCTCCCCGGCGGCGCCACGCCAACCCTTGAAGCGGCCTTCGAGGCTCGCATCGGGGAAGTCGAGGGAGCCTGGCGCGACTACTTGCGCGAGATCAACCGGCCGAGCCTGGACTAGTCGGTGCCGGGAGTGCCCTCGAGCACTTCGCGGGCTTGCTCGGCGGCCGCCTCCGGCACGAGGATCTGGCGCGGCCCGGCGGCGAGGAACTCAGGATTGTCGACGGTGCGCTGGACCATGCTCGGGATGCCGTGCTCGCTGAGCAGGCCCTGGATCATCTCCGCCTCCATCTGGTTCAGCGCGTAGGCGACCTTGACAGGCCGGTTGCTACTCGACGATGAGCTCGGCATCGGCGATCGCCAGATCTTGGAGCCAGTAGCCCTTGACCTCGGGCTGCTGCGAATCCTGCAGCGAGACGATCAGGTAGATCGCGTCGGGCCAGTTGACCGCCTGGTTGACATCGGTCTGGGAGGGATAGGCGGCGCTCTTGGTGTGCGAGTGGTAGATCGCGAGCAGCTCCTTGCCGTCGTCTTCGATCGCCTTCAGAGCGTTGTACTGGCCCTGCGGGTCCATCTCGAAGCGCAACGGGCTCGCCGCCGAGTTGACGACCGGCACTACCACGCTCGCCTCTCCCCCGGCGCCGCCGACCATCCCGCAGCACTCGTTGGGCAGGTCCGCGCGCGCGTGCGCGACGATCTCGTCGATCAGGTTCTGTGCGATTCGCATCGGCCGGTCGAGGCTAGCGGACCGGTTTCGCCACCGCCGTGGCGGCGAATTGCCTCAGTGCGCGCCAGGCCGGCTTCGGCTCTCCGTCCGAATCGAAGAGACCCGCGTGCTCGCAGAAGACACAGTGCGGGTCCGACGCCGGCATGTCCCGCCAGGCGTACCAGTCGATCCCGGCGATGTGCCAGCGATTGCGGGCGCCGAGCAGCAACCGGTAGGCCCGGCGCAGGAACGCCGCCTGTCCTTTCAGTCCCCAGTCGAACCCGGTCGGCAGACGGCTGGCGGAGGCAACCCCGAGCTCGCTGACGAGCAGCGGCGTCCTTCCGTCGCCTCCCGCCGCCATCGCCTGCCTCGCCTTGCGAACTTGGTAGGTCATGCCGCCCAGGGTCGAGGAGTACGGGTGCACGGCGGCGATATCGAAGCTGCCGCGGACGGCGGGCTCGGCGTAGAGCCGGCTCAGGAAAGTCCAGGGCAGCATGCCTCCCTCGACCGGCGCCAGGCCGGCGGCGACGATCTGGGCGCCGCCATCGACCCCGCGAATCGCTCGCGCCGAAACCCTCAGCAGGCGCGCGTAGCCGGCCGGCGAAGGGCGTGGGCGCCAGAAGAGCAGGAAGTTGGGCTCGTTCCAGATCTGCCAGCTGCGAATTGGCAGCCGGCTCGCGCCACCGTCCCAGAGATCTCCGGCTGGTCCATAGCGGTGCACCAGCGCGCGCAGAAAGCGGGTCCAGGCAGCCTCGGCGCCCGAGCTGAGTGGAGGACGCGCCGGATCCGCGGCGAGCCAAGGCGGGGTTCCGTAGACGAAGGGGAGCACCCGCACGCCGGCGCTCGCCGCGGCGGCGACGATCGCGTCGAGGCCGGCGAAGTCGAACTCGCCCGCGCGTCTCTCGACCTGCGACCAAGCGATTGGAATCCGCAACGTCCCCACCACTCCTTGCATTCGCTTGAAGTCAGACGCGGTGAGTGGGCCCTGCGGGACGACACCGATGAACCCTGGTGGCACCGCCGGCCGGGCCGCCGCGGAAGACGGCCCGGTCACGGCGAATGTCAGGCTCGCAGCGACGAAGGCCGCCAGGGCGATTCGGCGCATTGCGACCTCCCCTACTGGCTCAGCTGATTGCGACCAGCCCCGCCGCGCAAGACGTCGCGGCCCTTGCCGCCGCTGAGACGATCATCGCCGCGCCCGCCGCAGATCACGTCGTTGCCACCGCGGCCGTAGACCAGATCGTTGCCGGCGAGGGCAGCGATCACGTCCGGGCCGCGCGTGCCGACCAGTTTCTCCCCGTGCCGAGTGCCGACGATGGTGGCGCGCTTGCCCTGACAGCGCGAAGCGCTGGTGCCACCGAGAAAGCGGACGAGGAAATTCTTCGGCGGCGGGCAGGTCCGGATACATTCCCCGCTCGAAGCCAGGACAACCGGCATCCTGCCGTTCTGGATCGCGCCGGCAACGACGCTCGCCGGGCCCAGCGAACGCAGGCGGACAAAGGAGCCACCGGCGAAGGTCGGGTCAGGACGCCCGTTCGAGAGGCGACGCACCACGGTGAGCACATCCGATCCGTAGCGGGAGCCCCGTCGGGTTCCACTTGGCGCGGTACCGAAGATCAGCAGCCGGCCCGCGTTGTCGACTCCCGCCCCCGCAACCCGCAGGTAACTCTGCCGCATGTAGGCGATACCGCGATTGCCGAACTTGCGATCGAGCTTGCCGCCGGGCAGCAGCCGCAGGGCGAAGGCGGTGCCGTTGCCCCGCCCCGAGCCGACGATGTAGATGCCTCCTTTGGGTAGGACGACCACCGCGCCGACCCCCACCCCGTCGGTCACGTCATCGACGAAGACTTCGCCATGGCGGCCGAAGCCGGGATCCAGATCACCGTTTTCACCGAGCCGCGCAGCATGCACCGCCCGGCCCACAGCGCCGCAACAGCGCGGACCGGCGAGCACGAGCTGGTTGCTCCGGGTGAGGGCGAGACCGCCGAACCCCGAGCCCAGGCTGGTGAAGAAGGGGACGCCACCGTGGAAGGCGGGATCGAATGCTCCCTGCGCGGTGTAGCGGGCGACGATCACCGCGTTGCCCCCGTAGCCGCTTTCCGGCTCGGCCGCAACGACGATCTTGCCGTCGCTCTGCACGGCGACACGGACCCCGCGTACCGGTGTGCCGAAATCGAATTTGGCGGCGCCGCCGGCACCAAAGCCGCCGTCGAGGCTGCCGTCCGGATTTAGGCGAGAGAGGACAAGCTGCCCTTGATCGGTCCAGGCACCGACTGCCCGGCCGTCAGGACCAAGCGCCAGCGAGGCGTTACTGGTGTTGCGGAACTCCGAGATCGAACCGAGGGCGGCGCTGGTGCCACCGACCCCGAAGGCGGTTTCGGGCCCACCGTTGGGCCGGAACTTGCTCACGGAGTGCTCGAGGACGCAATCCACTTGCGAGCATCGCCGGATCGTCCGCAACGCGTATATCGACCCGTCCGGTGCTACGGCCATGTCCTCGGGCAGGGCGTAGGTCGACGGTTCGCCGGTGAAGGTGACGAGACCCTCCTGCCCAAATGTCCGATCTATGTCTCCCGGCGCCGCCCCGGCCGACCCCACGGCGCTGACGAGAAAGCAGCAGCTCAGGAACAGCAATCCGAGTACCCGCAGTGACCTCAAGAACATCTCCCCCTTGCTCCAGTTCGATTGACCAAACTTCGTTGGCCGCTCAAACACGGGGGACCCGTTGAGTTGCGGTGCCGCTAGAAAGAGGCGCCTACCACCAAACCGTGGAATCGAGGTTTTCGATCTCCTCGATCGGCTTGGTGTAAACGCCGGAGGAGAGGTACTTCCAGCCGTCGTCGGGAATCAGGAAGACGACGTTGCCGCCCTCGAGCTCGCCGGCGATGCGGGCCGCGATCGCGGCGATCGCGCCGGAGGAGACCCCGGCGAAGATGCCCTCCTCGTCGAGTAGCCGCTTGGTCCAGACGATCGCATCGCGGTTGGAGACCATGATCTTGCGGTCGAGCAGTGAGATGTCGATGATCGGCGGAATGAATCCATCATCGAGCGAACGCAGACCATCCACCAGCTCGCCCTGCATCGGCTCGGCGGCGACGATCAGCGTCTCGGGGTTCTCCTCCTTGAGCCGGCGGCCGTTGCCCATCAGGGTGCCGCCGGTGCCGAGGCCGCCGACGAAGGCCGTCACCTCGTCGAGCTCTTCGAGGATCTCCAGCGCCGTGCCGTTGTAGTGGGCAAGCGGGTTGGCCTCGTTTCCGTACTGGTAGGGCATGTAGTACCCCGGGTCCTTGGCCATCTCCAGCGCCACCTCGACCGCGCCGTTGGAGCCTTTTGCACCCTCCGAGTAGACGATTTCCGCCCCGTACATCTCGAGCAGCTGGGTCCGCTCTTTGGTCACGTTGTCGGGCATCACCACCTTGAGCGGGTAGCCCTTGCGGCGGCAGATCATCGCCAGCGCGATCCCCGTGTTGCCGGAAGTAGGCTCGAGGATCGTCTGCCCGGGCTGGATCAGCCCCTCGGCCTCGGCTGCCTCGATCATCGACTTGGCGACGCGATCCTTGACCGAGCCGGTGGGATTGTGGCCCTCGAGCTTGGCGTAGATGCGGACGTCGGGATTGGGACTCAAGCGCGGCAGCTCGACCAGCGGCGTATTGCCGATCGACTCGACGATGTTGCCGAAGCGGCCCCCGCAGGGGCGGTTGAGTAGGTCGTCGTGAGCCATGATCGCCGTCCCTTACTTCAAAAAGTATAGCTAGGGCTGAGCCCGGCGACGAGCTATTGCGAAGAGAACTTCAACCGCCGGCCATCGCAGGAAGGATGACGACCGTGTCGCCCTCCTTGACCGCGGTTCCGAGCCCGTCGAGCACGCGCACGTCCTCATCGTTTAGGTAGACGTTGACGTAGCGGTTGAGATCGCCGTCCTCGCCGAAGAGCTGCTCGGCTGTGGCGGGGTGATCGGCGATGAGGGCGCGCAGAACCTCGCCGACGTTGGAGCCGGCGGCCTCGACCTCGGACTGGCCGCCCGTCTGCGGACGCAGGACTGGTGGGATGCGAACGGTCGCCATGAGGGCGGTGATCCTAGCCTAGGAGGCCAGCGTTTGGCGGTCGCCGCCGGCGCCGGCGCAGAAGGCGTCGTAATCGGGGAACTTCCCCATCTCCGACGCCGGGATCTCCTCGGCCTGCTCGCCGCAGATCGGGCAGTCGGGGTCGCGGCGGACCTTCAGCTCGGTGAAGCGGGTGCCCAACGCGTCGTAGAGCAACAGGCGCCCGATCAGCGGATCGCCCTTGCCGAGGATCAACTTGATCACCTCGTTGGCCTGCAGGGTGCCCATCGTCCCCGCCATTACCCCGAGTACCCCGTTGGCCGAGCAGCTCGGCGCCAGCTCTGCCGGTGGCGGGGTCGGATAGAGGCAGCGGTAGCAGGGACCCTCGTAGGGAGCAAAGGTTGAGATCTGGCCGTCGAAGCCGAGAATCGACGCGGAGACGACCGGCTTGCGCAGCCGCACCGAAGCGTCGTTGAGCAGATAGCGGGTGGGAAAGTTGTCGGCGCCGTCGACGATGATGTCGTAGTCCTTGATCACGTCGAGGATGTTGTTCGCGTCTAGCCGGCCGTTGTGCTCGACGACGTTGACGTCGGGGTTCAACCCTTCGATGAAGATGCGGGCCGACGCGGTCTTCGCCATCCCGATCCGTTCGGTGTTGTGGATCACCTGGCGCTGCAGGTTGGAGGCATCGACGACATCGTCGTCGACCAGGCCGATCGTGCCGATCCCAGCCGCGGCCAGATAGAGCGCGGTCGGAGCGCCGAGGCCGCCGGCGCCGAGCAGCAGCACTTTGGCGCCCAGCATCTTCACTTGACCGTCGACCCCGACCTCGGGCAGCAGGGTGTGGCGCGAGTAGCGGTCGCGCTGCTCGGCCGTCATCCCCGAGGCGGCGACCACCGGCAGCCCCTGCTCCTGCCAGGCGAGGATTCCGCCAGCCATCGATGCGACGTCCGTGTAGCCGAGCCGTTCCATCTGTTCGGCGGCCTTGAAGGAGCGATTGCCGCTGCGGCAGTAGATGATCGTGCGAGCCGATTTGTCCGGCGCCGCAGTGACGATCTCATCGCCAAGCAGCCCGGGCGGCACCAGCTTGCCGTTCTCGAGATGGGCCTCCTGGTACTCGTGCGGCTCGCGCGTATCGATCAGGACGGCGTCGCCGCCCTCGATCTCCTGCGCCGCCTCGAAAGCCTCGATCTCCTCGACCTGCTTGCGCTCAGTATCCGCACCAGTAGTGGCCATCAGCCAAATCTCCTAAATCCCGATCAGCTTTACTTCAAAAAGTATAGCCAGAGGCAGTAGCTGGGAATCTCGAAGTGCCGGAGTGACTTACCCCCGAGCCCGGCACTCCGAGCTCAGCACCGAGCTGATCTGCACCCCGCCGGCGAACTCAAAGGAGGTCCGCGCCAGCGAGAAGGGCACGGTGGAGATCCCCTTCGGCGCAGGACAACCGGAGCTGAGGTAGCTGTGGGGCTTGCCCTTGACCGAGTAGCGCCGCGAGAGCGTCATCCGCAAGCCGGTCAGCCGCCCCCAGGCTTTCATCGCCTTGGGCAGGGGGGCGTCCAAGACGCTGCCGTAGGTGCCCTTTCGGCGCTTGGAGAGCGAGAAGACGATCACAAAGGAAGTGGCGAAGGGCTGGGAGGAGTAGATATGGCCGTAGAGGACCGGCTTGCCTCCTTTTTCGCCGTTGAAGACGACCAGCTTGCCTTCGGTCGGGTAGGGCTCCTGTCCTGCCAGGGTGATCTCGGCCGAGAAGCTGCCCTTGCCGACCAAAGAGGAGCGACAGCCGGCCAGGGCCCTTGAGGTGGAGCCGGGTTGGATCTTCGGGTAGGGGCAGACGGGCAGTCCCTTTGAGTCGAGCACGCCGTTTCGGTTTAGCTCGATGCGGATCGACTTCAGCTGCGGCGGGAGGGTTTCGTCTGTGGTTGAGATCTCCCCGCCGACCGATACCGCGATCGGCGCCTCTCCCTCTCTTGGCAGCTTCTTGGGCTTCAGCTTGCCCTGCACCGCGACCCGCAGGTTGCCCTTCTGGGTGATCGTCGCGGCGGCGGCGAGGGCGCTTAGCGAGAGCAGGGCGATCGCAAAGAGGACGGTGGCCTTGATCGTCTTGCTCATTGGGCTTCTCCTTGGCTTGCTTGGAATGAGGCGGGTTCGGGTGTGTTTACCTTCCAGGCGCCGCTGTCGTCTGCCATCGCGATGAACTTGATCTCGCCCTGGCTTTCATAGATCAGGTAGGCGTAGCCGTCATCGCGGATCCGAAAGCTCAAGACCTGCTCGATCTGGGCGGCTTGCTGGAAGGTTGAGCTGGGAGTCTTGCCGAAGAGCAGCTCGAGCGTCTCGGCACAGCCTTCGGGCTTCTCGGCGCCCGGCTTTGCTTTGGCCCCTTCGATCAGCTTGGCCAGTCCTGCTCGGAACTCGTTTGAGGCCGCCTCGCAGGCTGCCGCCCAGTTCCCTTCGGCCCTGGCGGCCAGGTAGCCGCGCAGGTTGGCTTCTGCCTCTTGGCGCTCGCTTTCATCTGCCTCTGTGCCGAAGGTCTGGATCGAGTTGTCGCCTTGGGGGGTTACCGGTACCCCTGGGGCAGGTGCCTTGGCGCCGGGGGTCGGGTGGCCGGGGGTGCCGGGGGTCGGGTGGGTTGCGGAGCCTGGGTGAGTGCCTTCTGAGTCGGCGGAGGGCTTTGAGTCTTCAGGGCTGCCCTCCCCTTTGCTTGCGGCAGGGTCTCCGTTCTGCCCGCCTGCGCCGGAGCCGTCGTCCTGCCCCTGCCGCTGAGCCCCTGGCTCAACGGCAGCCTTCGGCGCCTGGGCCACCGTGGCCTCGCTGCTGGCCGTAGCGCCCTCGTCCCCTCCCCCACCGCAGCCAGCGAGCGCCAGGGCGCCAAGAAGGGCAAAGAGGGCAAGCGCGCGCAACACCGGTGTCGATGAAACTCCCACCGGTGCGCTTAGTTGCCCTGCTTGCACTGCCCGCGCACGATCGAGGAGAAGCGAGCGCCGACGTTGTTCTGACCCAGGGCGCTGACGGTGGCGAGCGGCGGGTTTTGGCAGATGTTGGCGGAGTTCTGCAAAAGGCCTCGCCGCCCGCCTTGGAGGAGCATCGTGAAGCTGTCGATCGGGGCGTCGGGGAGGTCGTCGAAGAAGGTGAGGATGCCGCCATGCTTGCCGGGGCCGATCCGCCCTTCGACGACGATCCGGATCGCCCCGGAGTGCAGGTCGGCGACCAGGTCGGGGAGCTTTCGGTCCGAGGAGCGCAGGTAGACCTCTCCTCGCAAGGGCTCGTCGAAGAGCAGCGTCTTGGCGACGGCTTTGCCGTAGGCAGATCCCTTCGGGCAGCGTTCGGCTTGGAACTGGGACTTGGTGCAGACGGTGCGGATGTGGTTTTGGGCCAAAAAGAGCGAATGGGGCATCTCGACTTCGATTCGCTTCAGGTTTGAGTCCTTGGGGCCTCGGGAGGCAAAGGTTGCTCTCAAAGACGGGAAGCCGCCTCTTCTCGACGGGCCTCTGAGGCGCAATCCCAGCTTGGGTTTGAAGCCGAGCGTGAGGCAGTTGAGCAGCTGGAAGTGCTTGGCGACGCTGGCGACCGAGTCATCGCCTGGGTTGGAGAAGGTTGCTCCGCTTCCAGTCAATCGCGATGTCAGCGCCGAGGCTTCACAGCTGGAGGGGTTGTGGATGAACTGGAAGCGGTCCATGTAGATGCGGACCTCTCGCAGGTGCAATGGGATGCCCTCGATGATGTGGGGGATCGGGTCCGATGCCGAGGAGTCGATCTCAAGCTGGGCGGTTCTCTGATCGACGTCGAAGGCAGATCTGATCACGATCGTGCCGAGGTCAAAGGGACCTACGGTGGCGGCGTTGATCGTGACCAGCGAGAGCGGTGAGCCGTGGTAGGGGCCGGCCAGGTAGACCCGACCGGGGGCGTAGGTGAGCGCGTTGCCTACCCCGTAGCCGGTGTCGGTGTGACCTACCTGGCTTGCGGCGGGACATGAAGGCGAGGCGGTCTCGGCGAAGCCGCGCCTTGCCCTGGCGGCGGCGATATTGGCCTCCGGGCAGAAGGGCACGCCGGCCAATTTGCCGGTGATGCCCTTGGGCAAGACAAGCGAGTAGGAGGTGATCTCCTGTTCGGTGTCTTTGCGGGTCAGCTTGACGTAGTAGGGGGTGTAGGAGCCTACGTTTGAGTTGACCCCGCCGGTTAGGGCGCCTGGGGTGAAGGGTGGGGTGCCTGGCGCCGGGCAGGGGCCGGCGTCGGAGCCCGCCTCGATCGGAGAGTCGGTGGTGATCGCTTTGTCGGGCACCTCTGAGGCCCAGGGGCTGAGGGTGAGGGCGCTGATCGCCTGCCCGCAGTGGGGCGGGGCGATCAATGGGGCGCGCTGGCCCGAGCGGAAGCTGACCTCTAGGTTGGTGTAGGGGAGCTGGGGGAGGTTGTCGAACGTGGCGGTGAGGGTGCCCTCGCCGTCGGGATCGAGGCGCCCGGGGATGCGGAAGAGCAATCCCCGATCGGCTGACTTGGCGACCAGGTAGACGGCCAGCAGCGAGCCGAAGGGATTCTCGCGGGGGCTGGCGAGGTAGATCGAGCCCCGCAGGTGTTTTTCGAAGTAGGGAAGGCCGACGATGAAGACGCCGATCTTGGATGAGGCCGGACAGCCTGCGCCCGGTGCGTTGAAGGCGGTTTCGGCGCCGAGCTGGGCGGGCGAGCAGGTGCCGAGGCCGGCGCCGACCGATGGGTTCAGCGTCACCCCATCTGGCAGGCGCACCGTGACCTTCTTGACCAGCGCCTGGATCCGCCCCCTGGGGTTGGTCTGCTCGGTGTCTTCGTTATAGAAGCGGTAGGCATAGCCCGAGGCAGAGGAGGCCTTTTTGACCGAGAGCTGGCCCGATTGCAGCTCGTTGAATTCCAGGCCCGCGCAGCCTTGCAGGGGCGCCGGTCCCTGGGCGCTTTGGCTTTGCGCTTCCCCTTGCCAGGAGCTTGCGCTCGCGGCGAAGGAAAGCGGCGCCCCGCAGACCCCCGGCAGGGTGAGGAAGGCGCGCGGCTGGGTGTTGAGCGGCTCGCCCGCCGAGCACTTGCCCCAGCCGAAGGATGGCTCTGCCTCGTTTAGGCAATCGCCGCGCTGGTAGTCGTGGGAGGCATCCCAGGGCACGCCCCAAAGCGAGAGCTCCATGCCCCCGAGCTGCAGGGCCTGGGGCACCTCGAGCGCTTGCAAGACCATGTTGGCGCCGGGGACATCGGCGCGGATCGCCATCTCGAAGGCCAGCGGCTGGCCGAAGGGGGCGGCGCCGAAGCGAGCGGCGTAGCCGGCTTTGGGCTGCAGGTTGAAGAGGCCGAAGGTCGCGGTCTTGCCACCGCCCAGGCCCGAAGTGACTTCCACCGTGCCGACCTGGGTTTGATCGGGGCAGCTCTCCCCCGACTCTGAGCCGGCGGCGAAGGGTGTGGTGCGCGGAGTGGAGAAGGTGGCATCGGAGCAGAGCAGGCCGGTGGCGTTGGCGGGGTTCAGCAAGAGCCCGGGGGGCAGGGTGAGGCTGGCGCTTTTCAGGTCCTGCCCTCCCCCGCTTTGATCGAGGCCGAGGGAAAGATCGAGCCCGTAGGGGTGCGAGCCGGCTTGGGTGGCGGGGGCGCCGCCGTCGGCGATCGCTTCGGCCGAGAAGCCAGAGGGGCCGGGCAGGAGGAGCGAGGAGGTAGTGGGGGTCGCCGAGGAGGAAGCGGCGGCGCTGGAGGTGGGCGCAGTGGTTCCTCCGCTCAAAGCAAGACCAAGGCTCGCGCTCCCTCCCCCGCTCCCCCGAGCCGGAGCCGCGAAGGCCCGCGGGGCGATTGCCACTGCCGAGGCCCTCTCGTTGCCCTTGTGCCCGCGGTGGTGGTGGTTCTTTGCCTTGCCCCCCTTCTTCTTTCCCTGTTGCTTGGCGCCTTTTCGGTAGTACTGGCGCCAGCGCGGCCGGGGGTTGCCGTGGCCACTGAGCAGCGTGGTCAGGGTCGGGTCGCTCGGTTCGGGCGGCAGGATCTGACAGGCGTCGCCTTCGCATTCGACCGCCCCACCGCCGGGGCCGCCGATCGGCACGGTGGGGAATAGCTGGCCGCTGCCCAAAAGCGAGGGGTGGAATTTGGAGGCAAGCGGTGTGCTGTTGGTGGCCGAGCCGGGGTTATAGGCGTAGACCGCGCCGCGGTGGGTGTTGCCCGAGGTGACGTAGACGCGGCCCTGGGTGGATCCGCCGCTGTTGTCGACCGCGATCCCCGAGGGAGCGGCGTCGATCACGTCGTATTTGAGGTGGCCCAGGTAGGCGCCGGCGGAGCTGAAGACATAGACCCTCCCCCGCGGCTCCTCGGTGGCGGTGGGTTGGGTGTCATCGAGGACGTAGAGCTGCCCGCTTTGGTTATCGACGGCGACGGCCGAGTCGGCCAGCGAGGTGAAGCCTCCCGGTGGGCCGGTGATCTCTCCCACCGGGTTATCGGTGTCCGTAGCCGGGTCATAGACCTTGACGGTCCCGGATGAGGCGTCGGGCACATAGAGGAAGCCAAGGGTGGCGGCGAAGCCCGATACCGCGATCCCGTAGCCGTCTTGCAATGAGGCGGCGCCGATGTTCTGGACGAAGGAGCCGCTTGAGCCGTACTCGGCGACGTGGTCGCGAACGTCTACGAAGGCGTGGTCTGTCGCCGGGTCGACCGCCACCCCGGTCGCGTTCTCGGAGCCCGCCAGGACGGCCCCCGTCCCTACCGATACGGGTGCGGGGAAGCGGGCCACCTCGCGGTGGTAGTCGTTCACATAGAGCGTGCCCGACGAGTCAAAGGCAAGCCCGCAGGGGTCGTCATAGGCGCGGGTGTGGGGATTGGGCTGGCTGGTGGCGGCCAAGGGCTGGCCTTCGTAGGCCAGCCAGGGCTGCACATTGCCGGCGTTGGAATTGAAGACATCGACACTGCGGTGGTAGTGGTCGGAGAGCCAGAAACGCGCGGAGGAATCGACGGCGACGCCGCAGGGGCCGTTGAGGTAGCTGTTCGGCGGCGGTGCGGAGGGCGGAGGCAGTTCTCCCGGTTTGGGCGCCGGTGGCGGCACCGGCGAGAAGACGTAGAGCGGGTCCGTCGGGGCAGCCCCGCCCACCGGAGCCGCCGCGCAGAGCGCGAGCAGGGCAAGCGCGATCGCGCCGCCGGCTCGCAAGGCCCGGCGGCGGCGCTTCTTTGGGATGCTCATCCTCAGATCGCCCCGGGCCTAGCGGTGGGCGCCCTTGGCGCCTTTGCCCTTGCGCTTCTTGGCCGGGCCGCACTTGCCGTTGCGAAGCTCGGGGCTGAGCTCTGCCGTCTTGGCGTTTTGCCCGGTGAACTTTGCCGTCGCTTTATTCGTCCCTTTGCAGATGTCGGTCGAGTTCTGCAGTAGCCCCTTCTTGCCGCCCTGCATCGAGAGCACGAACTTGGAGACGGGGATGTCGGGCACCCCTTCGAAGCTGGTGCGGATGCCGCCGTCGACGGAGTCGATGCGCCCGACCACGTCGGCTTGGACCGGCTGGGAGGGCGGCCCGTGCAAGGCGATGACCAAGTCGGGCAGCTTGTGTGAGGAGGAGCGCAGGATCGCCGGGCCGCTCAGGGCGTAGTCGAGGAGGGGGCTTTCGGCTGTGGCCTTGCCGTAGACCGAGGCCGGCGGGCAGGCCGAGCCGTTGCCGTCGCCTTGGGCGAACTGCACCCTGGTGCAGACGGTGCCGATGTGGGCCTGGTCGAGGAACTCCGAGTGGGGCAGGGCGACAGAGGCCTTGGCGATGTTGGCGCCGCCGAGGGGCATCTGCACCACTCCCCGCAGGGCCGGGTGATCGCCTCGTTTGGTGCCGCCGAAGAGGCGGATCGCCAGCTTGGGCTTAAAGGAGAGGGAGGAGCACTCGGCCAGCTGGAAGCGCTCCGAGAGCGGCGTCACCTGACCC
>Ga0157374_10000784_pt1 | contig 27845 bp, 34 predicted proteins | sample M25metaG_FD_115308 | JGI IMG/M metagenome (GOLD analysis project Ga0157374, IMG submission 115308) | Miscanthus rhizosphere microbial communities from Kellogg Biological Station, Michigan, USA - M2-5 metaG | ecosystem: Host-associated > Plants > Roots > Rhizosphere > Soil | place: USA: Michigan... | reverse complement strand
TTTATAATACGTCAGGCGCTTATCGAGCTTTGGCTCAACAATAATTACCTCTGTAGTTTCTGGTATTTCCGCTAATAGCTTTTCGGCTTCTTCTATAAATTGTTTGTTAGCACTGGGGCGGCGCAATACCACCATCTTTTTGTCAGCCAGAAATGGCAGGCTGGTCAACGATTCCAACAAGCGATTAAATTCAGCCTCTTCGGCGTCAATCCGCTCCAGCGCCAAATCACTGTGGGCCGTCACAAAGTCAGCCACGAGCCGACTTAACTCCTGTTGCAAGCCAAAGTTATTTTCACCGGTTAGCGTGATTATCACTGAGCAATTATAGCTTACTGTGAACTGCCACGATTTAGTTTAGGCACCCACTGCCATCTGCGCCAAGGCCCTTGCACGCAACTCTGCAGATACACCCCGCATTTCTTCGTTCCCGCTCAGTATGTCCCACACACCCTGCCGGATTACAGTCATATAGAAATCCTTTTCAGATTCTAGATCTAATGGCGGCGGGATATCATGAATAGCGACTTGCGTTGAAATTATTTTTAGTGGGTTTACTGGAACGTCTACTACGGCAAACTGTCGCCCATTGTCGGTGGGGATATGAGCAGTTCCAAAGATTGGTACAGGATATATCGGGGACAGGTGTAGTAGTCTTTGTGGCCCTTGTAAGGTCCTACGGATCCGAAAGAAAGCATCATATATTAAGAGGTCACCTGGGACATCTTGGCTTGGAGTGCTTAGGCCTAAGCGGTCCACTGCAAACCAGTTATGCGGCCTTGAAGTCAGCAATTCTATATGGCGACCAACCTGCTCTGCAGAAGTAGCTTTAATCACATTTTCTGCCATGAATTTTTACTCCTAATTTACTTAGTTATACTATTATTTTTGCTACAGGTCAAAAACTACGACATTTACCCCTTAAAAGTGCTATAATTACTAGAGATGCAACCTGGACTTATTATTGTTTCTAATCGTTTACCTATCAGCGTTAAAAAGGTTGATGGCAAACTGGAGTTTTCGCGAAGTATTGGGGGGCTGGCCACTGGGCTGGATTCTTATACTGCGGACAGCAAGAATAAATGGATTGGCTGGCCAGGGCTGGCCAGCGACAACCTGACCGAGCAGGATCGGCAGAAAATTGCCGACGAACTGCGCAAAACCAATTGCTATCCAGTATTTCTGACTAAAAAACAGATAGACGGCTTTTATAACGGCTACAGTAATCGCCTGATTTGGCCGCTGTTGCACGATATTCCGGTTACCAAATCGGCATTAACCCACGAAGAGGAATACTGGAAAGTGTTCCGCCAAGTTAGCGAGATTTTTAGCGCCACAGTACTAGCCATGAGTAACCCAAGCGACACTATTTGGGTACACGATTATCTGTTAATGCTCCTTCCGGCACTGTTACGGGCTGAGCGCCCGGACGCTCGGATTGGCTTTTTCCTGCACACCACCTTCCCAGCTCCGAAGGGTTTTGATCAGATTAAGCACGGCCTGGAGCTGATACGTGGCGTGCTAGGCTCGGATTTAATTGGCTTCCAGATTAAGCGCTATATTGATAATTTTATGGCCACCATTGAGTATTTCAAGCTTGGGCAAATCGAGCCGCAAAAGATTATCCTGTCCGATAGAGCGATTCGCGTAACCGACTTCCCCATCGGCATTGATTACAATAAATGGAAACAGGCATACCGCCTACAAAAAGTGCGTCAGGAAAGCCGGCGTTTACGGCTAAAATACCGTGGCTTAAAAATTATTGGTACAGTTGAACGGCAAGACCTTACCAAGGGTCTTCCGAAACGAGTTGAAGCCTACCGTGAACTACTAAGGCAAAATCGCAAGCTTCATGGCAAGATAAAATTGGTGATGATTGGCGCGCCAACTCGAGCCGATGTCCAGGAATATCAAAAACTAAAACAGCAGCTGGAAGAATTAGTGGCGGACGTGAACAAAGAATTTGGCACCAGCACATGGCAGCCAGTGGATTACCAGTACAGAACATTGCCGTTTGAACATGTGGCTGCGCTGTTCAGGCGAGCAGACGTTGGCTACATAGCACCGTTCCGCGATGGCATGAATCTGATGGCCAAAGAATATGTAGCTAGTAAGCAGGGCCTACGAACAGGGGTATTAGTACTGAGTGACACGGCTGGTGCCGCCCAGGAATTAACTGAAGCTGTCATAGTAGATGCGCTTGATACACAGTCGCATGTCAAAGGATTGGAGCAGGCTCTGAATATGTCGCGTTGGCAGTCCAGACGTCGTATCCGCGCTATGCAACACACCCTGGCAACATCCACCATTCACACCTGGGCTGGTGGTTTTATGCGTACGTTGCAGCGCAGTACCGGGCTCAACGCAGTGTCCGTCACCCGAACCTTAACGCCCGACAAAGAAAAGAAGCTGCTGGCCGAATATGCCAAAGCCTTCAGACCATTACTGCTGATAGATTATGACGGTGTCTTGACGCCCTTTACCGCCAAACCCGATGACGCCAAGCCTTCGGCTGAACTGAAGAAATTACTGAAGAAACTTGCCACGACCGCCGGCAGTAACGTGGTGATAATTAGCGGTCGGCCACAAGCTACGCTTGATACTTGGTTGGGTGATTTAGGGCTACATTTTGCTGCCGAGCATGGGGCATATACACGTAAGAGTACATCTAAAGGCTGGCAAACTACTACTGACGAAGCAAGCACCGATTGGCAAAAAAAGATTTTACCAATTTTAGAAAAATATGCGGCCCGTACTCCGGGGTCATTTGTAGAACAAAAGAAATCGGCTCTAGTCTGGCACTATCGCCAAGCCAAGCCATACTACGCCCATAAAAACCTCGTTATTTTGAACCGAATATTAAAACCCCTCGCTAAATCACTTGGTCTACGCGTGCGCCAGGGACATATGATTCTCGAAATCAAGCCAGCTGATGTAAACAAGGGCAATATTGTCAAAGAATGGCTGGCAACCAAACCTGACTTTGTGTTAACGCTTGGCGATGATTACACCGACGAGGACATGTTTGCCGCTACACCAGCCAGTGCCTACAGCATCAAGGTTGGGCCCGGCCGAACCAATGCCCGTTACCGAATTAAAAATGTTGATGCAGTATTAAAGTTACTGGAGAAAATTAGCAAAACGTAAGGCCAAAATATTGCTCAAGTATCAATGTTCTAATATTCAATGAATGTTTTAATGATCTAATGTCGTAATAATTTTTTGGAGAATTAAAATGATTTGTCGACATTCAGATTGTAGATTTGTTAATTCGGAGCTTTGTGAAAGTTCTTCGAATAATTGTAGCCAATAGAAAGTTTCAGAAGCTTCTTTCTTGCTTATAAAAACCTTATTTCTGAAATCACGTTTTGAGCTAGCATTCTTGGCTTCTATAAAATTTGCGCCAATGCTAGTTGCCGATCTAATCAATTGGCTACTCAGTGGTCGAGCTAGCTCATCTTTTGGCAAGGACTTTAAGAAGCGCACAATATCTCGAGAAAAGTCGAGTGTACGATCCCGCAAATCTATTGGCGTATTAACTAGATTACTCATTAGGCATTCATTGTACATTGCCACCTGAGCATTGAAAATTGCTCAAGCTTGCCTGAGCTTCTGACAGTGTGGACAAACGTGAGTGCCCCGACCGGCAATGCGGGTTTTGATGATGATAGTGCCGCAGCGCGGGCATGCTTGGCCTTCGCGTCGAAAGACGTTGGCAAAGCTCATATAGCTGCCCTTCTTGCCTTCGGCATCGACATAGGTGTGTGATGACGAACCGCCCTTGGCAATGCTTAGCCGCAGTACCGCAACCAGGCTTTTATACAATTCTTTGATTTTGGCGTCAGACACATCCCGCACAAGGGTACTCGGGTGAATTTTGGCACCCCACAGGCTCTCATCGGCATAAATATTACCAATTCCGGCAATGACCGACTGATCGAGCAGCGCGGCTTTAATACTGGTATTTTTGCGGCGCCGCAAACGCTGCTTCATGACGTGCCAGGTAAACTCATTGCTCAGTGGTTCTGGACCCACCTTTTTGAAAAAATCGAGATTAGGAATCTCGACTGTGGGCAGTAACCGCACCCAGCCAAATTTACGCTGATCATTGAAAAACAGCTTGCTGCCATCGGTAAAATCCACTATTACCCGCGTGGATGTATCGGGTAATGGATTAACCAGCGAATCACTGGGGTGCCCGGCCCCAAAATGCACGGTTTTGCTCTGGAACACCAACTGTCCGGTCATCTTCAGGTGGATAATCAGTGAATACGCATTTCCCAGGTCAATAATGAGCACCTTAGCTCGGCGGCCAACGTCGGCTATGGTGGCACCGACCAAAAATGCCTTCACATCGGCTGAGGCATTTGGAAAGCTTTTGGGCGTATCGTGTTCCACCCGTGCAATCGTTTTGCCAACTATTAGCTTGCTAAGACCGGCACGAACAGTTTCTACCTCTGGTAATTCTGGCATCCTTTTAGTATAGCAAGCTGGCCTATTAGCCAATTTCAACAGGCATAAGGCGCGCCTCGCAAAGCCACTCTGCTTCAGGTCTAAAGCTCCCGGTAGATAGAATGATATCCGCCGAGTGCGGCCCTTCCTCAGTAAGCCCTTGAATTATGGCAACTGGGTCGCCATCTAGCCAGTCCCTCTCAGTCAACATAAGCACATTCGCATCAGCTAGCATTAGTGCAGCATGGCCAGCCCGCATACTAGCTGACCTTTGACGTAGATCCTCTAGTGCCTCAAGCAGATGAACGGCTGTTGCTCCTCTAAAGCACGTCGATTCAGGGCCAACACTGTAATCGTGTACCAATCTAGCAAAACCACGCAACTTGGTTGCTAAATCCCTATCAAACGGCTGGACTGCTTCCCCTAAAGTATCGAATTCTGCTCCACTCTGTGCCACCACGACCGTTTCAGTCTCAAATGTTGCGCGTATCATAATTTTTATTTCTTATACTACTTAGTGAGTATACTGCTACGAATATGTCTGTCAAGGGTTATGCTTATAAATACCGAACTAAGAATAAGGTTTATATCATATATGATATTTTGTATCTATTTGATAGGCTGTCATACTTGTAGCATATGACTGACTCTATAGCAGACCTTTTGGCCCATAAAAACTTCGACGAACCGCCCGAAATGGCGGCGATCAAAGCATTTGTCCAGGAAACATTCCAGGAGGACTGCGAGGTGCTGGTGCGCGAACACGATATTGTAATATCGGTCCGTGGTGCAGCACTCGCTAACAGCTTGCGGCTAAAGACCAATGAACTACGGGCAGCTGCTAAAACAGCTAAGCGAATTACTTTTCGTATCCGTTAAAATTTACTAGAGGTTGAAATTGGTATCGGCAGTCAGTTTGGGGTAATCAGGGACTTGGCGCTCAAACAAATCAATCACACTACCCTGGAAACCCCTGAACGTGCTGGTACCGCCACAGCTCGTAGACCAACTGCGAATAACGTCTTTACCATCACTCGTGAAAGTATCTATGTAGCGATTGCCGCCAGAGCAGTAACCCCGTTCATCATAGAGTGAATTGTCTTTGATAGTTTTGGTAAAGCCGGCATGCTGCAGGGCCTGCAAAAATACGGCGTAGGCGCTTTGGTTATTGCTGTAGGTTTGGGTACGGATTACGTTCTGCTGGTAGCCTTGATACAGCGTAAAAACAACGTTGTTCTGGGTAACATCTATCTGAACTTCACGGTGATTGGGCTCGGCCACAACCGGCCCGTCAATAATAAGCTGGGCGGTGGCGTTAGAATACAGATAGTCGCCAAGGTTGACTGGCTTAGCAGTCGGGCTTGATGTGCCGCCACGAAGCAACAAGACCAGAATCAAAATGATCAGGCCGATAGTCACCAAAAAACCAAAAATATAGCGCATATCTGTTAACTCACCGAATTAGCCTGTATATATTATCACTATTAACGCTGTTTGGCAAGGATTTTCTTGAGGTCAGCCTGTAGATGTGGCAGCGTCTGATATACAATTGCCTGCATGCCGGCGTCTTGGGCACTGGTACAAAAACGGTCTTGGTCATCTATAAATATACAATCAACTGGATCTACGGCAAGTCGCTGGGCAATAATCTGATAGGCCCTGGGATCGGGCTTAGTAATGCCAGTTTCATAGGAGAGAGCAATTGCGTCGAACAGTTTGATCTGCTCGGAAGTAAATAGTTCGGGCAACCAGTTGGCACCGGAATTGGAAAGCAGACCAATTTTATATTTCGGCTTAAGATCGTTTTTTATATAGTCAAATACTTCGGTATGTGCTGGATTTTGCTCTATCTGGTATCGAGCCTCTTTGGGGGTTATACCGGCAAGGCTGGCAACCTGCTCTATAAATTCCTGATAATCGGCCAGCCCTGAATCAACCTGCTTGTTGAGATCGCCGGCCCGCTGGAATAAGTCCTGGTTGGCGCTGAAATATTTGCGTTTGAAGGGCAGCCAGCCGTCTGCCGCCAGCACACCGAAACAATCAAAGATTATCGCCTGAATCATACTACTAGTGTAGCAGTCTACTCGAGTCTAAGCGTTGCCTGATAAATAGTGACTCGCGACCCTAACTGAGCTACCCCCGCAAGCGTCATATTATGGAGGATAACGCTCTCCTCGCCCCTTATTACTTGTAATAATTGAGCTGGAAATAATAACCTTGTGCCTGGATAGCGGTCTTGTACTTGTGTAACACGCAGTGCGTCTAACGGGTCCATTGTTGTGTAGATCGGAATTTCCCTATCGCCAACTTTTGTGCGGCCAGAAACGTAAGAAAAGCTGGGCAACTCTGGGCCATATGTAGTTTCTGGCTCAGGTACTGCCCTAAGAGTATGTTCGGTCGTTTCGGCTGGTAGCTGGCCACTATCTGGAGCAGTATTGGACCAATCCAGAGCTTCAGCAGATGATGACATGTTTATATTTATTCCTCTGCACTTGTAATACACCCGCTTCGCTTAAAGCACAAGGGGTTTAATAGTACGCTCTCACGGAAGCTGCTGGTGAATTACCATTTTTTTCTCAGGTGATTCGTTGTAATCTGGAAGCAGGAATCTAAAACTATGACACTACGCTATCAAACCGGTGCTGCCACCCTTACTCAGCTGATTGTGATGTTGCTGATGAACTTTGTGAACGGCATGTTTTCTATTGTGTCTGCTTGTAGCAGTCACAGCGGTTGTATATCGAATATGGTGACGACGTTTTTGTTTATTATTGTGTTGGCGGTGTGGCTGATATTTTTATCGATGCTGGGCTACACTGCCCAGGATAAGCGCAGTCATAAAGTGGCGCGTTTGCTTATTGCTGCCGAGATTTTAGTGGCATTGGTGACACTTTTTGACATGAAGCACTATCCAAACATATTGGGGCTCATAACCAGCATGGTCGACTTTGTGTTGGCAGTGTGGGTTATTGTATTGGCGTATCGTTTGAGCAAGGCCAAAGGCGGTCGTATTAGTACAGCCGGCCAAAAACCTCGTACCCGCCACCGAGCTGCCACGCGCTAATTGGCTGAGATTGCCTGATCTATAATAGCCAGGCCGTTACTGGTAATGTTAGATACGCCGATCAATTTTTGCGCGACCTCTTCAATGCTGCCGCATACAATATCGCATGTTGAAAAAACAAACGGATCCTTGTAATCTTCGATGATTTTCCCTAGCATCTCTTTTCGAGACCCATTAAATTTACCACCGTATGGCGCAAAACCTATGACAGGCTTATGTAAATACCTGGCAATAAGTATTTCCTGTGAACCGCCGACACTAATATCGTCTGATAAATAAGCTACAACAATGTCTGCTTGATAAATGAGCTGGCAATCTTTAGCAAAAATGGTATTGGTATCTGTATTGGCCGTTTGAAATTTAAGAGGATCGAGGTTCTCAAGAGTAACCTCAGATAGCTCCTGAAGTTTCTTACAAAATTCATCACGCCAATGATGTGTACCAAACTGTGAATTCTTGGACACTTTGCCGGCAATATAAACCTTCATAGCTTCCCCTTTTGCTTGCTATTGTAGCAGACTGATCTGACCCTCTGGTCTACTCTTGTATAATTGATAACACATGTCATGTTTCTTATGTGAGATACGCAACCCTGGCGGTAACCGTGGCCTTGACTTCAATGAGTCAGCCTTTGTGACTTACGCAGCCGGGGGTATCGTGAGGGGGCATGTATTAGTATCTCCGCAAGCTCATATAAATGCTGCTCAAAGCCTAGACGTAGCCAGGAAAAGTGATTTTGTAGCCATGTTATTAAAAACGTATCAGAGGCTTGAAGCGTTAGGTGATAGCGTTACTGCCTTTGAGCATAGCGCACCGAATAATGACACCAGCCTCCGATCTGCATGCATTGACCACGCTCATACACAGGTTTTCCCAGGTGCCTATGACCTTAGCAAAGCCACTGGAGCCGACCCTATAAAGTATGCTTCTCTGGAGGATTTCTATGCTCAGCCTTCTCCTTATGATGGCTACCTAATGCATACCAACCCTGATGGCAGCGTAACAGCTACACGGGATGTTGGACGACCACAACATTTTCGGCGACTTATTTTTGAAACGATAGGTAGGCCCGAGGAGTGGGATTATGCTGTATTCCCTAGAGAAGACATTACGGAGGGCACAATAGCATTGTTTGAAAGTTAAGGAGTCTCTACATTTGCTCGTCAGTATAGTACGCTGGGAGCATGAGCGTTACATTAGTTGGGATATTGAACGTTACCACTGATAGCTTTAGCACTGTTGGCCGCTATATTGAGCCTGCCGAGGCGATAGTACATGTCCGGCAATTGTTTAAGGATGGGGCTGGTACTGTTGATATTGGTGCCGAGGCCACTAACCCCTATGTAAAGGAACTACTGAGCGTAGATGAGGAGTGGCAACGGCTGGAACCGATACTAAGCACCCTGCTGCCTGCCTATGCTAGTTTGAGCTTTTCAATTGATACCAGGCATGCAGAAATTGTCGAGCGTGCTGCTGCATTAGCCGGTGACAAAAAGTTTTATGTAAATGACGTGACGACATTCGTTGACCCCAACATGATTGAGGTAACAGCCAGGCACGGGTTATGGGCAATTTGCAGCCATTTGCCCCTAGCTGCCCAGGGTGATATTGCCCGCGCTCACAGCGACAGCAGTATCCGTGTAGAGATTATCCAGCAGGTCGTAGATGAGCTACGCAGCCAGGAAGCGTTGATGATAGCCGGTGGTATTCCAAAAGATCATATTATCAAAGACCCTGGCATTGGTTTTGGCAAAACCATGCAGCTGAATTATCGATTACTCAGCTTTGCGAACAGGTTTCCTGGCGAACCCGTTATGATCGCCGCTTCGCAAAAGCGATTTTTAGAAATTTCGCCAAATGGCGAACCAATTAAAAATATTGAGCCTGGCGTATATAAACTGCAAGACATCCCAAACCAACAAGCAGCCAAAATCGCTATCGAATCCGGTGCTAGTTATCTACGGGTACACAAACCAGAAATTTATGCTGATCTGTTTACGATAAATTAATTTATATAATCGGCTGGCGGTATTTCCGAATCCGGGGCAAGCTGTGTACTACCAGCTACGGATATAAATTCAGACGGTCTCTGGTCTGCGGATTCGGCATCTTTAGGTGGAAGCGGGCCAGCTTCTGGAGGCGGTGCTGGATGTTCTTGCTTTGGTCCTTGAATAGCCTCATCGGGCACTCTGAGTAGTTCTCTATTGCGTCCTGTACCTGATTCAAAAGCCATCATTAGCATAAGCCTTACTTAATACATATAGCATGTCATAAGACGGCATTGTAAAGCTGTAAAATTATTTACTAGGCTTGCAGATAGGGCTAGAGCTTGGCAGCAAAGTGCTTAGTGACTGTTCGCTGCAGAGCTGTTGCTGCAGGTTGAGCGTTTGGGTAGTCTTTTGTTCTAGATTATGGGTATACGTATAAATATGATATATAGCAATACCGCCAACCACCATAGCCACTATAAAGATCAGACTGAAAAATATCAGAAAGAAGGTTAACGATACTCAGCTGACGAACTAATTGGCGGGTAAGTTTTTCGTCCATGTTTCTATCGTACGCTGAGCGATACGAGGGCCGAACGTTTATCTTCCACGTCACCTCTCTGGGCAGCATGCGTGTATTGCCGCTTTCTGTGTTCATCTTCGAGCGCCAAACCATCACGGATAGCAGCCCTGCCAATGGCCTTGGGTAGTACAAAGTATCCTTCTACGAAAGGTTTCGATGCAACACCCCACAGAGAATATAATGGCATAACCTGCCTTTCTACTATCAGCAAAGCTCTCTCTAAAGCATTACCGAAAAGATTAATACCTCATTTACTAACTATTTAGTAGTGCATGTCTGTTCTAGGCATCAGTATGCGGCACATCGCCAGGTGTTTCAGTAAGATAACCGACAAAGTTAGGAGCAAACGGATAAAGCGGCGTCCGTGATGCATCGGTAATACTTTTTGGTTGCAAAAACGGAACAGCAGTTAAATCACCGTCGCGCAGACTGGCAGCAACTAATATGTGGCTGGCAGCCAAGGCTAGACCAGCCTCCTGACAGACAAGCATAGCCTGTACTGGCTCCTCATCTTGGTGAAGGGCAGCATGCGCACGATCTGGGTTAGCCTTGAACCATGGGTAGATAACCTGATGAGCGCCAAATATGAGCTCATTTGCCTCTGTGCTCGTGCGTAGCAACCTATCAACACTATTATTAGGGTTTATTAAAACACGGTCCGGATCGACCACCTCGCTTAAAACTTGGTGTATGGAAATACCGGTCGCACCATTTACCATATCATTGCGGCCGAAGCGTAAATCTTCGTATTGATCAGGGCTACTTGCCTGTAGGAAGCACTGGGTTCTAAAGCCGCCTGATACAAACATTAAGGAGTAGAGGATAAACTTACCGGCAACATAGTCATCGTGAAGGCCCTCTGGATTTTTATTAATAAAGTCCACTAGCGCTCTAAAACGACCAAAGTGCCCCCGCTCTTCTGCGCATCCCTATTGGCCGGATCCTGGGCAGTACGTAAGTAGCTTGCTCGTGCTTCCGCATAGTCATCTAAGACCCGATTCCGACCAGCCTGGGATTCACGAACCTCAGCTCGCAACCACAGATCAAGCCCTGTTGCTAAAATCTCTACCATATATCTTGTATATTATACAATCTTAAGAAAATAAATCAAACTACAGCAGCTGCTCTGCAGTTATCTCGTAGCGGTAGTCCCGGATAACATGTCCGTCTTTACCCCGCTTGGAGGCATTTACCCAAAACTTTTGAACAGTTGCTTTATACATGCGCTGCGGACCATCGCCTTGGTAATACTCCGGCGGCAACGAGTTCCTGCCTGCTTTGGCACGCAATTCGTTATGTATAACTAGTGCTCTATGCAATTCCTCACCTTTTGCAGCGTGTGCTTCATTGGCCTGAATAAATAAGCCGCCCCCCTCAAACGCATCATATAAAACCACGAATATTTGCCCCGTACGCGCGACATTTTTAGAATGTTCCGACTCCGGACTAGAACCCCAATACAAATACTTCAGATCTGGGCTGTGCATGAAAAAATACGGCGTGTTGTGAGGTGAGCCGTCCTGATTGACCGTGGCCATAGCGGCATGCTTGGCAGTTCGCAGCAGCTCCTTTGCACGCTCGACTTTGGGCTGGATAATATCTACATCCATATCCTGTAGCTCTCCGTGTAGACTTATAGCTCCCCCCAGTTGTCGCCGATGGTGGTATCGACGGTTAGGCTAACGGGTAGCTCGTAGACGGCTTCCATTTCTTCCTTGAGTACTTTTGCTATGCGGTCGGCCACTTCCGCTGGGCATTCGACGAGAATTGAGTCATGAATTTGCAGTAACATGTGGCAGTCGTTGTGCTGGGCGCGCAGTTTTTCGTCGACTTTTATCATGGCCAGTTTGACCAAATCGGCCTCGGTTCCTTGGATGGGCACGTTGATAGCAGCCCGCTCGGCAGCGGAGCGTACCATAAAATTACTGGAGTGGATATCTGGCATGGGGCGGCGACGGCCGAGCAGCGTGGCGACGTAGCCGTCTTTTTTGGCCTGCTCTTTAACCCGGTCCATGTAGTCAAACAGCGGCTTGCGCAAATCTTTGTAGCGGGTGATGAAACTCATGGCCTGCTCGTAGGTCATATTGGCGGCGATGGCCAGGCCGTGCGGGCTCATACCGTACAAAATACCAAAGTTGACGACTTTGGCCTGGCGGCGCATTTGCTTGGTAACATCTTCCATTTCACGGCCGTAAACCTGCGCAGCGGTGGCTGTATGAATATCTGCACCGCGATTGAATAAATCTATCAGCTCTTTGTCGTCGGCGAGGTAGGCAGCCAGGCGAAGCTCGAACTGGCTGTAATCGGCGCTGACGAGTTTCTTGCCCTTGCCGGCTACAAAGGCAGTACGCACACGGCGACCCAGGTCGGTTCGGGTGGGAATATTCTGCAGGTTGGGGTCAATGCTGCTAAGCCGGCCGGTCTGGGCAATGGTGAGGTTAAAGGTAGTGTGGATGCGGGAATGCTCATCTACCTGCTTTGGCAACGTATCAACATAGGTGTTTTTGAGCTTGGCGACCTCGCGGTACTGGGTAATAAGATCAATGATGGGATGCTGACCGCGCAGCTTATCGAGCTCTGGCGCAGCGGTGCTGTAACCGGTCTTGCCCTTTTTAACACCCTGCGTCGGCAGCTGAAGTTTATCAAATAAAATTTCAGCCAGTTGGGCCGGACTACCGATGTTAAATTCTTGATCGGCATGGCCATAAATCTGCTGTTCGTAGTCAGAAATAAGATCATCAATTTCGCCGGCAAATTCATGCAAATATTTTGTATCGAGTTCAATTCCTTCGTACTCCATGCGGGCTAGCACCGGGATAACCGGCCATTCTACGGTTGTGGCCAGCTCGGGCAGCATAGGAATCGAAGCTAATTCTTTAGCCTGCTGCGTATGCAATTGGTGAATAGCGGCAATAATTTCCGGAGCCCGTGACATGACCTCTTCGGTATCTAAATCTTCAAAACTGGAGCCGTCATAATTGAGGTCAGCTTCGGCAAGTTCGGTTAAAGTTTGCTCGCGGCGCAGGCTATTGAGTAGGAATGCTCCGATAACGACATCGTGTTCAACGGCAGGTAAATTCGTAAGGCCAAGATCGATAAGCGCTTTGAGGCTGGATTTTACATCGTACCCAACCAATGGAATCAGCGGTTCCGCAAAAAGTGCAGCAATAATTTCAGCCGGCTTGAGCTTAGTTACATGGAAGGTGTAAGTGGTTTTGCCGTCGGCGCTGAGCAGTAACACCTCGGGTTTGCGACCGTGTCTTCCGGCGCAGCGAGTGTGAATATACCAGTGCTTGGCTCGTGGTAACTTGAGGTTTTTAAGTTTAGCAGCAGTATCAATAATGATATTTTGCCCGTTTTTGAGAGCCTTGCCGCCAGTGGCAGTTTGATGATCGTCAATTTTGACTTGCATGACTTCTGGCAATTGCCGCGCCAGGCTACGGAACTCCAGTTTATTTAATAGTCCCAGCACCTTTTCGGGCTGACATTTGCTACCATCGACTTCGTCTAAGTTCAGCTTCATGGGCGCATCGGTCCAAATGCGGGCTAATTCTTTACTCAGGTACGCTAATTCTTTGCCGGCAACTAGTTTTTGGCGCAAAGATTCTTTTATGAGATCGATATTTTCGTACACGCCATCGAGTGTTTTGTATTGCATAAGTAGGTCGATGGCGCCCTTTTCACCGACACCCGGCACACCCGGAATATTATCGGAGCTATCACCCTTCAGCGACTTTAGGTCCAAAAACTGGTGCACATTGATGGTGTACTTGGCGGTGAAACTTTCGGGTGAATACAATTCTATATTGCTCAGACCCTTCTTGAGCGCAAACACCTTCACATGATCGTTGACCAGCTGGAGCATATCCATGTCAGAGGTTATGAGCATGGTGTCAATGCCCTGGGCGGCCGCCTGAACAGCCAAGGTGCCCATAATGTCATCGGCTTCATAGTCATCCATTTCATACAGCGGCCAGCCGAAGGCCTGCAACAGATCGTGCAGTACCGGCACCTGTTCATAGAAGTCGGCCGGGGCGGGTTTGCGGCCAGCCTTGTATTCTGGATACAGCTCTAAACGACGCCGAATATTGGTCTTGGGCTTATCCCAAGCAACCGCTACATAGTCTGGCTTTAGCTTCCGGATAACTTCCAGTGCCATGGTGGCAAAGCCAAACACGCCGCCAGTAGGTGTGCCGTCTTTGGTGCTAAGGTTGGGCATAGCATAGTATCCGCGGTAAAATACCGACTTGCCATCGATAATTGCTAATTTCTTTGGAGGTTTAGGCTCAGTCATATCTGTTAGTATAGACTACTCCGGCCCATTATTTTGCCATATTGTGCCGTAATCGAGTTAAAGCACCTTGAATATCTAAGAGTACATCGTTCATCTCTAGATTAAGCTCTGGCCTTCTAGCTCGCCGCTGAGTAAGCAGCTGTTCCGCTGTCAGGGGATTGCGCGAAATTACGCCACTATAATCACCGAGCATAGCGCTTAATAAATTAATATCGCCAGCTTGTACTAAACCATCCGAAGCACCATTACTCTGTCTTCTCTTACTCGCACGTACCGCGTCATTTACCACCCCGCGGAATCCTAAAAGTGCTGCCCGGAAACGCATATCGAACGTATCTACTTTGTTGCCAGTAAAGTGGTTACCTAGCATAGCTACATACTCGGACAATACCTGCCTGCCCCTTAATAGATCTTCGACTAGTTCATAAATATCCAACTCCAATTGACTCTTTTCCTTTTCTTCTTCAGGCAGCTTGTCGTCAACTGCATCTCTAGTTTTTCTTGAGGCCCCCGGCTTTGGCGTATACGGTATTGGCTCGACAATAACGAACTGGCCAGCCATGTGCTGCAATAAAAATTCACGCAGCAGTGACGGGGGATAGCCTCGTTCATGCAGAACATCCTGAAATCGCTTCAAAACCATACTTATAGCATGATGTGATTTATAGCCTAGTTCATCGGCAATCTGCGGCATTGTCTTGCCTGTGGCATATAGTCTTACTACTTGGATATGCCTATCGGTAGTTTCATGGTCTCTTACACGCACTGCTAATGCATACGCCTTGATAGCTATCTGAATGAACTCATCTGCTAGATTATCGTCTAGGTTATCTGGCAAAGGCTCATCGCCGAGCAATCTAGTTAATAGTCTTACTTTGTTAGGAAGGAGTTCTGGTTTATCTTCCTGTGCAGCCGAAGATTCAGGCAAAGAGACTCCTGGCACAGTCGCTTCCGCCGGAGCAACCCCCACGTTACTATTTTGACTAGTTGTATCGCTATCTACCACGTTGGCGGAGGGGGATAGCGTGACAGCATTCGGCAACGTAGTACCACACGCCTGTAAAAGATATTCTATACCGATCAATGCAGTGCGTTGATCTGCAGGCGCTCCAGCTAAGTCACGCAGCACCAAAAGCCTCAATTCAAGAGTTGCGGCAACCGGCAAGCCGGCAAGATGGAGCCTATCAACTCTGTCACGCAATAATGCTTCGACATCATTCTCAAATCCAGCAAGCTGGGGTGATTCCGATACTGGCAGCCCCTCAGGTGGTCTCATCATAAGTTCTCATCTTTCTTACATATGATTTTGCGCGCCCTGTTACGGTTTATGCAAGCATAGCCGGAATGTAAAATAGGCGTGCTACAATACAGCTTACAAACGCTAAAACAAAACTATGCATCGCTTTTTGAAGCTCCAACACCATAAACACAGCGGTAAACTGCTGCATCACCGGCATACCTCTTATCGGGCATTGGCTTTGCTATTGCTGGCTACCGGACTAGTGATGGTAAAAGTAGAACTAAGCTTACGGCAGATGGCAGCGGCCGATGCGCTCTACGTGACAGCAACCGTGCCAGCACCAGTCCCGACCACGCCAGCAGTTATCCAGCAGCCCGTCGATGGAACAACGGTTAACAATCCATCTGTAACTGTCAGTGGCACCTGCCCCGAAACCACACCTGTCGTGACGGTAGCTATCTATGATAATGGAAATCTGGCTGGATCTGTTCCCTGCAGCAGCGGGACATTCAGTTTAGTGATCACGCTTTCGGTAGGCAGTAATAGCTTGGTTGCCAAAACTTATACCGTGACCGGTGATAGCGGCCCTGATAGCACTAGCGTACATGTGACATACACGCCGTCAGCAAATTCCCCACCAACTAGTCCGGGGAATAGTCAAAGTCAAAGTGGAAGCGGATCGGTAGCAGCCGGCCTAACCATTAGCAGCGTTAAACCGTTTATTAACTTTGGGCCCGGTCAAGCAGCCGAATGGATCGGTGCGATCAGTGGTGGTACGGCGCCTTATACCGTAACAATCAACTGGGGAGATGGTAGCAGTACAACCTATAGGGTGGCCACCAACGCTACCCAACATTTTACACACACCTATACGTCTTTTGTGCCCCATATTATACGAATCCATGCCAGTGATAGAGTTGGTAATCGAGCAAGCACCATGTTTGCCGCCGTGACACCGTATGCAGCACCAACTTTCGCTAATATTTTGTCTGGCAGACCGCGAGATGGCAGCTTTGCAATCTCGACCTTACTCGGACTATACATCGCCTACTTAGCAATTCTGGCAATATTCGGTGGCTTTTGGCTCCATGCACACCGACGCTATGCGCCAATTTCTATTAGTGTAAAACGCCCTCTGCCAGCGACACGTCGTAATAACCGAACCAACCATTCAGTGGGGCGGCGACGATAAATCATGAAGTATATTCGAAGCTTATGGCGGCACAAGCTTGTGAGAACAGGACTTATTCTGGCCATACTGGCTATACCTGTTAGCATAGCGTATCGGTCGTGGGCTAATTCCTCCACGACTAGTACTATCCACATTGCCACAATTGCCCCGGTAGCTACCACAGCAGCGACTAAGCAGCCCCTAAAAACGGCTTACTTTACGACCCAAGTCCCGGCTGCCTGGAAAATTCAAACGAATCCCGCCCCTAGCGCTAGCCGGCTTCAGGTAGTAGCGTTTGCCAGCAAAGACAGCAACGCCCAGCTGGCTATTGTTAGCGATGCTTTGCCCGCCGAAGGAATAAATGCGGTCGGTGACTATCATTTACGCACTACAGATACGCAAAACTACTCGCCTTTTAGCGATCCAAGCCTGCCAGCTGGCGCCCGGGCATTTACTAATAACAAGGACTCTGGTTCGCTCACGATTTTCATGACCAACAATGGCCGCTATGTTTCCCTGACGGTCAGTGGCGAGAGCGACCAAGCGGCCTCATTGGAGCAGCTTAAATCTGTCTTAGCTGATTGGGTCTGGGTATAAATTAGAGTATCAACCAAAGTTCACCCCTGTAAATAACAAATTAAATTGAGTAAAAAATACTATTGTATAATTAATGCTTATGGTAGTATTGGTGTATACATAGTAACCTAACGCGACTCCTACAACTTACGATGTCCACTAACAAAAACAATATATACAAAAACAGACTTCTTATCATAGCCATGCTACTGGTGTTAGTTGCAGTTCCCTTTACGTGGGTTCATAAAACAAGTGCCGCTGCTTTATCGCAAGTATTTGTACGTTTCGATCACATGCAAACTAGCACTGCCACCACTGGCACAGTGTGCGCCAAGGCAGCATCCACAGCTACTGAGGCCAGTGTTGTGGTGGCCTTTCCGACTGGCTATACCTTAGGGATTGCCGCAACCTTCACAGTTGGTACCACCAACACAGCTTGGCCAACAGGAGGCACTGCCTGGCCTAGTATCGCTACTGCAACTAGCGTTTCATCTCAAAACGTCACCTTTCCAAGCGGTGATCTAACAGTTGGAACGCTCTACTGTTTTAACTGGATTAACACTGCTGCTGTCACAACCAGCGCAAGCGCCACAAGTTCAAACCTGGGGAGCGTTACCACCCAAACAAGCGTACCGGCGGCTATTGATACCGCCCAATACACTACTGCAACTATTACCAATGAGCAGATTGCGGTCAGTGCTACTGTTCCATCAAGCTTCTCGTTTGCCCTTAGCAGCCCCGCGACTGATCAACTAGGCACCTTAAGTACTCTTTCAGTAACCCCTAGCCCTACTCCGCGATCAGCAACCATAAGTACGAACGCTAAAAACGGCTGGATGGTGTGGGCGAAGGATCTGAACACTGGCCTAACTTCTGCTTCGGCTGGGGCCACGATTCCAGCTACAACTTACTCCTCCAGTACACCAACGACTCTAGTAGCTGGTACAGCCGGCTACAACACCGGTGTCACTGCTAGCCACGGCACCGGTACTGGTGCGATTACGGTTGACCCTGGTTTTGCGGGTAGCACTGCTACAGGTGGCGGCCTCAGTCCTACGCTTCGCACCATTGCCACTTCTAACGGCACCGGCGGCGGTGATACTGTGACACTCACCAACAATGTTGCCATTAGCGCTGTTACGCCAGCTGCAACTGATTATGCTGACACCATCACTGTTATAGGTGCTGGGCTGTTCTAGACACATTGCTAGAAGTTAGGGCTAACAAATAAGTCGTTTTACTTATATACTTGCTGCTATGAAAGTACCGACATGGAGGATGGCTGTAGTTGCACTGGCAACCGGCTGTTTATTTAGTCTAGGCTGGCAGGCACAGGCACATGCCGCAACTCCCGCTGCTCCGGCGCCAGTTGGCGGCTTTAACCTTCAGGTGTCACCCTCACCGTTAGTAGCAACCTTAAAGCCTGGTATAACAACCCAGCTAGAATTAAAAATTCATAACAGCGACAACCTGGCAACCAGCCTGAAGATTGAACCCCGTAGTTTCGGCATTTCTAGCGACAGCAGCCAGGTTCATCTGGATGATACAGCACCCCCCGACATCGCTAGTTGGATAAGTTTTAGCCAGCCAACCTTTACCGTGCAGCCAGGCGCGTTCTTCACCGAAGAAGTAAAACTGGCCGTACCCAAAGACGCCGGTTTTAGCTACTCGTTTGCCCTGGTTATTAGCCATCAAAGTGACCCAAAACCCACCAGTGGCGGCAGACTCATTAAGGGGTCAGTAGCAATATTTACACTGCTAAACATTGACAGGCCTGGTGCCATCAGGAAAATCGATATAGCTCAATTTTCTAGCACTAAACATGTTTATGAATACCTACCCACTACCCTGAATGTTGCCCTCAAAAACAGCGGTAACACTATTGTGCAGCCTTACGGCAACATTTATATTCAACGCGGCGAAACCAGCCAGCATCCACTTGCCACCCTGGCAGTCAACGACGCCAAAGGCTACATCTTACCAAACACCACCAGGACACTCAGCAGCCAGTGGAGTAATGGTTTTCCGGTGTATACGACCATCACAAACGCCGATGGTACGACCAAGCAACACTTGAGCTGGAACTGGTCTAAACTGGGGGGTTTTCGAATTGGCAAATATACCGCTCAGCTGGTAGCAGTCTATAACGATGGCAGCCACGATATACCCATTACGGGCACTGTCAGTTTCTGGGTTATTCCTTGGAAAATACTGCTTGGACTGCTGGTGATTATACTGCTCTTTTTATTCGCTATTTTTACGATTATTCGCAAGATCTACCGCCTAATCCGCCCCAAAAAACCAAAGGTTGTAAATCCGGCTTCCCCACCGGTGGTGAAGTAACACTATCCTCTTGCTGCTTATGGTATAATGAGCACGTATTCTAGAAAACCAAGATAGGAAAAAGAAAAAATGCGCGACGATCTGCGCGACCAATTAGCAAAAGAGATCACTCGAAAGCAGTTCCTGCAGTACATGGCCGGAGCTGTTTTGACGATTTTTGGATTTGGCAACCTTATAAACCTGCTGACTGGCGGCAAACACGCACACCATCTGTTGGGTGGCACTGTTGATAATAATCGGCACGGCTTCGGGTCGAGTAAGTTCGGGGTTTAGCCATGTCAACGCCACAACGTTTGCCAATAGTAAACAGCGATGATGGTACATGGGGTGACATCATCCGGCAGTACATTATGAAAGAACATTACGACGATGGTACCGATAACCCGGTTAACGGCGGTCACCAGAACATTACGGTCCGGGCCGGCACGGCCACTGCCGGCACCGCACCGATCAAGCTGACTTCTGGGACTTCCCTTACAACACCAGAGGCCGGAGCGATTGAATTCACCACCGATTCACTGTACTTTACGATCACCACTGGCACTGTCCGCAAAAAGGTGGCAATTTATGATGACTCGTCGGGCGCCACTGGGGATTTGTACTACCGCGATAGCTCAGGCAACTTTGTACGGCTCGGCATTGGCAGCAGTGGTCAGGCCCTGAAAGTTAGCGGCGGTGTGCCCGCATGGGGCAACGCCATGGCCTTCAACACCAGCACGCAGACCAATTACACCGTTACAAGTAGTGATACTGTAGTGTTCGCCGACGCCTCTAGTGCTAATATTACTATTACACTACCGGTAGCCTCGGGGCTTAGCGGCTATCGCTTTTATATTAAACGCATCGACAATTCAGCCCATACTTGTACTATCCAACGCTCTGGCAGCGACACAATTGATGGCCAGACCAGCTTCACGCTCGATCTGCAATATACCGCCTTCGGCGTTGTTTCTAACGGTTCAGCTTGGTATATACTGTAGACACTAGGTTATGGCGTACGTACCACCACTTAACGGGGGCAGAATTAATGCCAGTATTACCGGCAATACGGCTGGCGTTGCTGCTGTAGTATCAACCGGTACCGTTATATTGGCTGGTGGAAATAATGTCACACTCAGCCAAAACGCCAACACTATCACTATTTCCGGGGCGGCGCAGAGCGTTCAAACCCAAAACTTACAAAACGTAATTATCGGTGGTAATACCGCTGGCGCTACTGCCAGTGTTAGCTCGGGAACATTAACCTTGGCTGGCGGCAATAATGTTACCTTGTCGCAAGCTGGCAATGCCATTACGATTGTGGGCGGCGGCGGGGCGGCTGGCAGCAATACCCTTGGCATGAGCAATCTTGGCAATACTGCCGGTACAACCGGTGTAGTATCTGGCAGCGCCCTGCAATATTACCTGGCGGGTGGCAACAACGTCACGCTCAGCAGTCACTTAACGGCGTTTCAGGCACCCTCAGCATCAACGCCCAGAGCCAAAGCGTCCAAACTCAAAACATGGTCTCTATCAGTGGCTCTACCGGCAACATCTCATTCAATAACGCTAACAACGTCACCTTTGGCGGCAATGCATCGACCATCACCGCTTCAGCGTCATTTAACCAAACTGCCCAAACACAATCCAATATCCAGGCCTTTTATGACGGCGCCAACAGTATTTCTACTGGTACCATTCGTCTTTCTAACGCTAATGGCGTTAGTTTCGGCATAAATGGACAAACATTAACAGCATCTGTTGCAGCCGGTGGGGGTGGCGGTATTGCCTTAGCCGGCGGGGGTACCACCTACACCAGCGGTACGGCCAATCTCAGCGCTGCCGGGGGCGCGCTGACCATTGCCTCGACGACTGGTCAGGCATTCAACTTCTCGGTGCCTCAAACCTCCAGCCTGTCGGCCACCGGAGCTGTCAGTATTTCTACCAATGGTTCAACTATTAGCATTGGCGCCCCTACCCAAACCGTTCAGACGCAGAACTTGCACAACCTGACGCTAGCAGGTAACTCTACCAGTGCGGGGGCGGGCTATGTCCAAGTTTCTTCCGGTACCCTGACACTGGCTGGCGGCAATAATATCACGCTCAGTCAAAACGGCAATGCCGTAACCATATCGGGCGGAGGACAAACCCCTAAGACCCTGTCCCGCTGGGAATATCCGGAAGATGTTTTTGCGCCACTTGGGTCAATTGGTCAGGGCTCCCTCTCTATTCAACATATGTACGTACCATTTAACGTTACCGGCGCATCTATGAAGCTTGGAGGATCACTTTCACTGGCTTCGGGGACTTCAACTACCAACGGGTCGGTAAATTATTCACTATGGATGGGAGTCTACACCTTGAATGGGTCGACATTGTCATTATCAACTTCTGGCAGTGCTAACAATGGCTTCAGCTGGGCAAATACTGCCTCGAGTGGCTTTTCGTCCATCACCGGCATGCGCCAAATGACCGTGTCCGCAAGCAACAATATCACGCCCGGCGAATATTGGGTGGCAGCGGTTATTTCCAGCGCCACCACTGTCAGTGCCCCCAGTTTCACCCTGTATGGCGACAATCTTATTAACGGCGCTGCTACCGGCGCCGTCTTGACCCCCATTGGTAGCAACACATCAGCGGCACGTGATGTCGTGCTGTTTGAAGGCATATATACTGCAGTGACATCTGCCGGTCCGAATAGCATTGGTGGTGCGCAGATAAACAATACCGGCTTGTCGGTTCTGCAATCAGCCAACTTCTATAACGCCATTTTTAACGCCACTTACTAAGCTCGTTTGGCAAGAATCTTAAATGCTAAAAGCTGTCTTTTAACAGCTCGAAGACTCCCTCGTGTCCAGAGGTCACAATTTGCCCAAAGATTAAACTGGTAATTATTATCATGTAGCTTTTAGGTTACGGGGCGTCCATACTCAGCGTTATTAAGGGGGTGTGATGCAAAAAACATATAGGGTTACTGTGCGATTTATAAAAAGACAGACGAAGCTAACAATTGGGATTGTTGCTGGACTGTTCATTGGCGGCATGGGGTCAGTGGCAGTATTCGCGGCCATACCGGACAGCGGTGGTGTTATTCACGCCTGCTATCAAACCGGGGCTTTAAACAGTGGTCAGGTACGTATCATAGACAGCTCCACCCAGAGCTGTAGCGGCGATGAAACAGCAGTGAGCTGGAACACGGCTACGCCAGGACAATTTGCAACTAATCTCATAGGCGCGGATTTTACCAATGCGGCTTTGTCTTATCGTAATTTTGCGGAACAAGATATGCACGGAAGTAAGTTGAGCGGCGCTGTAATGAATGGGGCTAATTTTAGTGGAGCCAACCTTTCGGCTAGCACATTCGGCACAATAGACGGATCAAACAGCCAGATAACTACAGTACTTGCACGCAAGGCAAACTTCACTGGTGCCGACCTTAGTGGCACTTCCTTCAGTGGCAATATCGACTTTACGGGCACCACCTTCCAGGATGCAGACTTAAGCAATACTGACTTCACAAACGCTAATGTTACCGAAGGAGACTTTAGGCAAGCCAGCCTAACCAATGCCGCCTTGAATGGATCTTATAATGGCTCTAATTTTGCAGGATTTGATTTCAGCCCGACTCATCCTAACGGCGCTCATTTCAATGAAAATACTAATCTGACTAACGCAAAGTTTACAGATTTTGCTACCTTGGATGCTCCCCTCAGTATTAATTTCGAGCGGGCAGATTTAACTGGCTCTGATTTTAGAAATTCAAATATGGAGAGCTCCACATTTCGACAGGCTATAGTCACAAACGCTAACTTCACCGGTGACAGTATTAGCGATTCAGATTTACGTGGTACTGATTTTACAGATGCTCTCTTAAGCGGAACGACCTGGTCTAACACGCTCTGTCCAGATAGCACAAATAGCGATGATAATGGCAATACCTGCGTTGGGCACTTAGCCCCTTAATGGGGTAGCAGCAATGCTGATTCTTCCGAGTTCTGTCAGTAATCAGTAGCCCTACGCTATAATGACACTATGCCCTCGCCAACATTTGTAACAGAGTACGAAACTGTCTGGAACACTACCACTTCCCCAAAGACCGTATCGGTAACCGTGGGGGCCGCTACCGATGTTTTAGTAGTCTGTGCTATGGTAGGAGACTCCGGCAGTACCCTTACGACCCCTACTGGTGGTACCGGCGTCAGCTGGACGCTCCAGCGGTCGTTCACGACAGCTTCCTTCTGCTCAATCTACTTATGGACCGCTACCGGCATATCACCTCAGACCTTCACGCTCTCGGTGGCCCAAATCACTAGCTCTATAGCTTATGGCTTCAACTGCCTGCAATTCAGCAATGCCGCTGTCGGTGCATCGAACGTAGGCAGCTCCACATCGGGCGCACCGACACTTAATCTCACCACCACTGCTACCGGCTCGGCCATTGTAGTGATAAACGGTGACTGGGATGCGCTCGACGGTTCAACCGGTGGCGCTACACCCCGAGCCTGGCGGACAAACGCCGGAACATTAACCGAGCAGACATACTCTAATACCGGCGTGGGTACCGGCTATGCAACCTACATAGGTTTTCATGCCAATGCAGGGGCAGTTGGTACCTATGCCGTTGGCCTTACTGTGCCAAGCACACAGAAATATAGTATTGTGGCCTGCGAAGTCCTGGGGAACCCCCCTGTAACGGCAACTACCGCCTGGTTCACCGCATGATATACTCTTGAGTACCACCTATGACGCAACCCGCTATTCTCGTACCAGATAACGCCGGCATCCATAACGCCAGTGACTATGCCACGCGTCTGGAAAAACAGAAGTCATATCGGGACCTGTCCACCATTATCGTCTGTCCGACCCGCGGCATGATTCCGGCCCGTGTCGTCCAAAGCTGGCAGGGACTCATCCGCCCTATGAACCAAAAAGTTCTGGGGCCACTATTCATGGAAGGTATGGAGGTTGGTGAGGCCTACAATCAAGTTATTAAGATGATTCTGGAAAACCCAGACCTAAGTAACTACAAATTTATTCTGACGCTAGAGGAAGACAACGCCCCGCCCGCCGATGGACTGGTAAAATTATACGAATCCATCGATGAATATGATGCAGTTGGTGGCTTATATTGGACTAAAGGCGAAGCTGGCCAGCCGATGTGCTACGGCAACCCCGCTATTATGCCGCTTAATTTTATTCCGCAAGTGCCACAGCCAGACACGATTACGCCGTGCAATGGCCTGGGCATGGGCTTTACACTCTTCCGTATGGAAATGCTCAAAGACAAACGTTTCGAATACGGTAACTGGTTCAAGACCAAGCAGGAGGTCGTACCGGGCCAGGGTGTCCAGGTGTTTACGCAAGATTTGTGGTTTTTCCAAAAAGCTCATGAACTGGGTTACAAATTCGCTTGCGATTCACACGTTAAGGTCGGACACTACGACGCAGCTAATCAAATCATGTGGTAAGGAGTACCCAAAAAAGATATGTCAGACAAGAAAATCGCCAAGAAGAAAACACCCAAAGCCGACAAGCCCCTTAAACTCTCCTTAGCTTGTGGCGAGCGCACACCAGAGGGCTTTAAGGGTGTTGATATTGTCAAGACAACTGCCACTGATTATGTACAGGACTTGCTGGTTTTCCCCTGGAGTCAATTCAAGGATAATTCTGTTGACGAAATAGAATGTTCACATTTCGTAGAACATATTCCACACGGTAATGGCTACGAGGATCCTTTCTTAAGCTTTTTTGACGAAATCTATCGCATACTAAAACCAGCCGAATTTGACCCTAGTAATCCCAATATACCTATTAAGGGCTTCGCTAACATCTCTGGACCTTATTATTCCAGCATGCGGGCCTGGCAGGATCCGACACATCAGCGGGCGCTTTCGGAGGCTAGTTTCTTATACCTCAACAAACAATGGCGCATCGATAACTTGCTGGACCATTACCCGGTTACCTGTGATTTTGACTTCAGCTACGGCTACGTCCTGACACCAGAGTGGCAAAACCGCAACCAGGAAGCCCAGACCTTTGCTATTCAGCATTATATAAATGTCGTTACCGATATCCAGGTACTGCTCACTAAGCGCTCCTAGAACCCAGCACGGTATACTATTACCCATGAAGCGAGTACTTTTCTTAACACTGCTAGGGTTGGTGATTTTACTTATTCCTGGCATACCAGCGCAGGCGGCAACGTCAGCACCGAAAGATAAAGGCCTACTAATCACGCCGCTGCGACAGTATATCAATCTTAATGCTGGCAGTCAGAAAGCCACCAGTTTTACTATCGCCAACCTCACCAGTGCACCACTAACGATTAACCTGTCAGCTAAACAGTTTTCAGTCACAGATTACACCTATGATTACCGGTTTGCCGAGCCGCAAACTGATTGGCTGAAATTAAGCTCCGGCCAGATCACTTTGCAGCCCAACCAAAGTCACGACATCACTTACACTATCGCCATACCGGCCCACACCGCTCCAGGCGGCCAATACTACACCTTGTTTGCCAGTGCCAATGTGTCATCCGGCGGTCTCAAAAGCACTGTCCAAGCTGCCACACTAGTGTATTTAACAGTGAACGGTAGCCTGACGCGAACCAGCCAGCTGCACCAAGCCCATGTTCAGCACCTCAGCTTTGGCAAACAGATAAACTATAGCCTGGAACCAATTAACACCGGTAATATTTACTATTTTATATATGTAAACGGGCAGCTGCATGGCCTATCTGCCAAGGGAGCAACTAATCCGGTAACCCACATCTTATATCCCAATAAAGTTCGACGCCTAAATGGTGCCATCCCAGCACCGATTTTGCCCGGCATATACCACGCTACCTTTGGCTACAAAGCCGACGGCGGGCAATCTATTACCAGATCAAGTTATGTAATTTTCATTCCGCCCTGGTTTATAGCCCTTCTACTGGCCACAACGCTGTTGTTGGCTAAGTATTTTTCAAAGCGAAAACGTACATCTAAAACTAGTTAGCCTATTCGTTCGTAGCAACGCCGGTATAGGTAACCGACACCGTGTAACTACCTGCAGCTTTGGTAATATCCGTTAGCACACCGTACGTTACCGCTGTATTGTCGCCGGTTTCATACGGGCCGCTGGCACTCTTGAGTAGCACAGGCGTGGTGGTCATGCCCAAATAATTACTGGAGGCATCTGTATTATATCCCCACGAATTTACCGATAGCGGTCCAGCGGTGGTATTAGTGCTGGCTGGAATAGTGGCGCTGCCGTTGGTCATAGTCGTACCGCTAGGACTGTAAACGTACAGACTATACCCCACCACGTCCGTCGAAATAACAGTGATCGTATGTGAACCACTACCTGTAAAGTTGCCGCCGCTCGGTGTCAGCGACAGTGATACATTGCCCCCTAAAGCAATCGAGAGACTAGTGGCCGAGCCAAACGGCACGTGGGCCCCGAACACCCCTTGCCCAAAGGGTGATGCTGATACCGTCTGTTGCAGCGACAATACCCATAAGATAATCACTAGTAGAATTAGTGGCCGTAGAAGCGCTGCTTGCAACCTAATAAGCATGCTCTTAGTATAGTCTAAGCTTTCAAATGCCAGGAATCGTTGCCTTAATCCTTACAAATAATCACGCAAAACCTGCGAGCGGGACGGGTGCCGCAGCTTTGACATCGTCTTGGACTCGATCTGCCGGATCCGCTCCCGGGTCACGCCGTACACCTGGCCGATCTCGTCCAGCGTGCGGGGTTGCCCGTCGGTCAGGCCGAAGCGCAGCTTGACTATGCCAGCTTCACGGTTGGACAGCGTGTGCAACACCGCCTCCAGCTGGTCTTGCAGCATTGTGAACGTGACAGCGTCTACTGCCACCACAGCCTCCGAGTCTTCGATGAAGTCACCGAGCTGGGTATCGCGTGTATCACCAATAGTCTGGTCCAGGCTGATCGGCTCCCGGGCATACTGCTGGATCTCCAGCACCTTTTCCGGGGTGATGTCCATCTCCTTAGCGAGCTCCTCGGGCGTAGCCTCATGGCCCAACTCTTGCAGCAACTCACGCTGGATCCGGCCGAGCTTGTTGATCACCTCGACCATGTGCACCGGGATCCGGATGGTGCGGGCCTGGTCGGCCATGGCGCGGGTGATCGCCTGCCGGATCCACCAGGTCGCGTA
>Ga0157374_10000780_pt1 | contig 27887 bp, 25 predicted proteins | sample M25metaG_FD_115308 | JGI IMG/M metagenome (GOLD analysis project Ga0157374, IMG submission 115308) | Miscanthus rhizosphere microbial communities from Kellogg Biological Station, Michigan, USA - M2-5 metaG | ecosystem: Host-associated > Plants > Roots > Rhizosphere > Soil | place: USA: Michigan... | reverse complement strand
GGCGCCAAATGAATTTTCCCGCCAATGTAAGCGGCTGGCATAGCCGTTACTGCGAAGGCGAAGAGGAGCTTCCAGTTGATAAGCCCGCGCCTCGAGTAACGCCAGGCGCCGAGACCTGCGGCCAGCAGGTTCAGCGTGAGAGCGGTAGGCTTCATCGTGTCCGGCGCAACCGAGAAGAATGCCATGGCAGCGAGATAGGAGGACGCTCCGCCATGGCCGACGCTGGAATAAAGCGCGGCTCCAAGAGCGAAGAGCAGAACCAGCGTGATGATTGTTGTAGTATCCATCGATGCCCCTTCGCCGCCGCATAGCCGCGTCCGCTACAACAGCAACGTGAAGCTTTCGCGGGAGAGGGTGCTCGGCTATGGTCGCGAAGCGGGGAGGCGCGCGATGGACGCCATTGCCAAGGAACCGGATGCGGCAGGCGAAGCAAGCGCGTCGCCGCGCGTCGCGTACCGGCATCGGCTCCCGACCCGGATCTGGCATTGGGTCAATGCGATCACCTTATTCGTGATGCTGATGAGCGGCCTGATGATTTTCAACGCTCACCCGCATCTCTATTGGGGTCAATATGGCGCGAATTTCGACCAGCCATGGCTGTCCTTCAGCGGACGCCCGATACCTAGCTGGGCGACGATCCCCTCCTATTACAGCCTAGCCGGCGCGCGGCGCTGGCATCTTGCTTTCGCGTGGCTGCTTGTCATCGGACTGGCCGCCTTCCTGATCACCAGCTTCTTCAACCGGCATATGCAGCGCGATCTCGCCCCCGCTCCTTCGGAGTTGCATCCGGCCCATATCTGGCATGACGTGAAGGAGCATGCCCGGTTGCGCTTCCCGACCGGCGACGCGGCGCTTCGCTTCAACATCTTGCAGAAGCTGAGTTACGTCGGTGTTATCTTCCTGCTGCTGCCGCGGATGATCCTGACGGGTCTCACAATTTCCCCTGCAATGGATGCAGCGTGGCCGTGTCTGCTAGTCGTCTTCGACGGACGTCAGTCGGCCCGCTCGATCCACTTCATCGTCGCAGCGCTGCTCGTCCTGTTCATTCTTGTCCACCTCGCGATGGTGGTCCTCGCCGGACCGATTAATGAGATCCGGTCAATGATCACCGGCCGCTACCGGGTCCCGCCAGACAGGAGCGAGCGATGATCACCAGGCGGAATTTCGTCGTCACAGGGGCCTCAGGTCTTCTCCTCGGCGGCTGCGACAAGCTGGATCAGAGCCCTGCCTTCAAAGGCGTTCTCCGCTCGGCGGATTCGCTGGCGAGGGGAAGCCAGCGGCTGCTCGGTCACAGCGCGCTTGCGCCGCAATATAGCGAGGCGGACCTGTCGCCGATCTTCCGTTCCAACGGCACGGCGATGCCGGACACGTCAGAATATGCGCAGCATCTAGCCAACAATTTCGCCGACTGGCGGCTTGCAGTGGACGGGCTTGTCGCGCACCCGCTCTCGATCCCGCTGGCGACCATCCGCTCGCTGCCATACCGCACCCAGATTACCCGCCATGATTGCGTCGAAGGCTGGAGTGCGATCGGCAAATGGCATGGCGTGCAGCTATCGCGATTCCTCGATGCGGCGGGCCTCAGCACACGGGCGAAATATATCGTCTTCCACTGCGCCGACCGCTTTGGGTCAGCACCCTACTACGAGAGCATCGATCTCGTGGATGCCTTCCACCCGCAGACGATCCTTGCCTGGGGCATGAACAACCATCTGCTGTCTGTGCCCCACGGTGCGCCGCTTCGCCTTAGAGTCGAGCGGCAGCTTGGCTACAAGCAGGCCAAATATGTGCAGCGGATCGAGGCGGTCGAAAGTCTCGCCGGGATCGGCGGTGGTAAGGGCGGCTATTGGGAGGATGCGTCCGACTACGCCTGGTACGCGGGAATTTAGAGCAGCCGGCTAACGCTGCTCGCAGAACCGGAGGCAACCTTTCTCTTCTCCCACCGTATTGCGGATAAGGAGTGGGGGGCGATATGACCGAATTCGGCGCGCACTTCTGATGCCGCAAGCGTTGCCCCCCGATCCTCCGTCGAGGCAGGTGATCGTCGTCAGCGGCAAAGCGCTGCCCGACCCTGTGGCAGCTCGTCCCTACGATGTGCAGACAATCGACAGAAAGCAGCTGGTGAACGCGCCTTCGCAGCAGATCGAGGATATATTGCAGCAAATACCGGGGCTGCAGCTGTTTCGCCGGTCCGATGCGACCAGCGCCCATCCAACAAGCCAGGGGGTGACGTTTCGCGCGCTCGGCGGCAATGCTTCCAGTCGGGTGCTTCTGGTGCTGGATGGGGTGCCGCAGGCTGACCCGTTCGGAGGCTGGGTCGACTGGCCTGCCTACGATCCTTCGAGCCTCGAGCAGGTACGGGTGACACGGGGCGGAGGAACCGTACCGTATGGGCCGGGCGCTCTTGCTGGCGTGATTGAGATGACCAGCCGCACAGGCGCCGGAGGCGAAGGGTCGATCGAGGCCGGAAGCCGCAATTCTGTCGAAGCTAGTGGGTTCGCTGGGGCCGATGCCGGAGGCGGCATTCTCACCCTCAGCGGACGAGCGCAGCGGAGCGAGGGTTTCATCCCCATCACCGCCGCTACGCGCGGGCCCGTGGATCGCTCCGCGCCCTATGACGAAACCAGCCTCCGCACACGCTGGGTCACTCCGGTCGCAAACGGCACCGAATTGCAGCTGGGCGGCCTTGCCTTCGTGGATCAGCGTGATCGCGGCGTGCCATACACTGCCAATCGCACGCGCGGCTTCGATGCTTCGGCGCGCATCGTGGGGCACGGCAGTTTGCAGTGGTCGGCGCTGGTCTACGGGCAATGGCGCAATTTCCGAAGCAGCTTTGCCAGCGTGAATGCGGATCGAACGAGCGCCAGCAGAGTGTCGCTGCAGGACTCCGTGCCTTCGGAGGGCTATGGCGGAAGTTTCGAAGTACGGCCAACGCTCGACCGCGGTTTTCAAATCAGAATTGGAGCCGACGCGCGCTTCACGAATGGCGACTCTCGCGAACTCTACAGCTACGTGTTAGGCGAACCAACCCGCCGCAGGATCGCGGGGGGAAGCTCCCAAACCGCGGGTTTGTTCACGGAAGCCGGCATCGCTCGAGGGTCGCTGACCTTGAGCGTGGGTGCAAGGATCGATCACTGGCAGGTTACGAATGGCAAGCTGCTCGAAGGGTTGCTGGCGACCGGAGCATCGACGCGGGACGATCGCTACCCGAAGCGCGACGGATGGCTTCCGACGGCTCGAGCGGGGGCAGTTCTCCAGATTGAAGGTGGGCTGAGCTTGCGCTCGGCGGCCTATTTCGGATGGCGGTTGCCGACTCTCAATGAGCTGTTTCGGCCGTTCCGCGCCGGCGCAGATGCGACTGCCGCCAACTCGCTTCTCAAGCCGGAGCGCCTGGCCGGCGCGGAGGCGGGCGTCGAATATGCAAGAGAGGGATTCTCAGCGTCGTTGACAGCGTTCGTCAACAGGCTTTCGGACGCCATCGCGAACGTCACTCTCGGGAAGGGGCCAGCGATTTTCCCGGGCGTCGGTTTCGTGTCCGGCTCCTACCAGGCACGCGAAAATATCCACGCAATCAAAACGCGAGGGATGGAGGCGTCCGCCGAGGTGGCGCGCGGACCGTGGTCGTTGCGGGCGGGAGCAAGCCTTACGGACGCACAGGTTTTGACAAGCACTACCGCCGCGCATTTGAACGGGCTTCGGCCCGCCCAGACCCCCCAGCTTATCTTCACCGGAGGTGCGGGATGGCACAGCGGCGGCCGCTCGATCGAGCTTCAGATTCGGCGGGTCGGTGCGCAATTCGAAGACGATCTGAATCAGCGACGGATTCGACCGGCAACCGTGTTGGACGGATTCTTCGCGTGGCCTTTGAGCAAACAGGTTCAATTTATCGCCCGCGGCGAGAACCTGCTCAACGAAACTGTGATTGCCGGGCTGAACGGCGACGGTTCGGCCGAGCGCGCAACGCCCCGGACGATGTGGCTTGGCGTTCGGTTCGGCGGAATCTAGCCAATTTCCATCAAGAAGGAGAACTGCCGTTTGCAATTGCCGTTTGTGCTCCGTCAAGATTGAGGAGCAGATCATGGCGATCAGCAAGAGCAGTTCCAAACGGGGCTTTGCAGCGATGAGTCCGGAAAAGCGGCGCGAGATCGCGGCCAAGGGCGGGCGTGCGAGCCATGGTGGCGAGCGTCGCCCCGGCGGGAAGAGCCGGAGCGCGTCGACACGATAGCCGCAACCGGCGTTTCCCGCGCAGCGTTACTTTAGCGGGATGTATCGGTCGGACCTGAAAGCAAGAGACAGGACCAGCGCAATTGCCGCCGTTATCGCCATTCACGCGATGTTGGCGCTCGCATTGCTGCACCTGTCCGGCAAAATGCCGATCCCGGACGTGCAAAGCGCGCTGAAGATGTTCGACACTGTGCCGGTTCCACCGCCGACACCCAATCCGCCGACGCAGCACATGCAGCCCACATCCAAGCAAAAGGAAGGGGAGTCTGCGCCAACGAACACGAAGAGCCGGGCGACTCCGGTCAAACAGGTGTTGCCACCCATTTCACTGCCTGTCCCCGTCCCCATCACCGCCAGCCCCACCCCGAATCGTGGAAAGGCTCCTACGCAGGGTGCGGCTGCTCCGGGCGTCGGAACGGGCGCCGGGGGGAGCGGTGCCGGGGTAGGCAGCGGCTCGGGCGGGAATGGAAACGGGGGTGGAGGCGAAGGGGGCATCTCCGAGCCGCCGCATCTGGCGACGCCCGTGCTGAGCGGGCATGATTTCCAGAGCAGCCTCCTTGAGCAGTGGCCGCCGAAGTCGACCATATTCCTTCGCTTGCGGGTCGATCCGCTGGGCTATGTCAGCGAGTGCATGGTGGACCGCGGGACTGGAGTTTCTTCGATCGATTCGACGATCTGCGATCTCGCCCGGGAACGGCTACGTTTCCGGCCGGCGCTAAATCGCGGCGGGCAGCCTGTTGCAGGGTGGTTCGGTTATGCTCAGCCGGCCCCGCGATGAGTGCCGCTATTTGGACCGCAATGCCGCAGCTGTCCTTGGAATCCCCAGCTGTTCGTATAGTCGCTCAACTTCATGCCCAACAGGATTGGGGCGAAGTTCGACATCTTTTGCGATTTCCAGGCGCTTCAGAATCGATTGGATGAGAGTTTCGACCGCAGACTCGCTCGCCAGACCTCCCCGGACCAGGCACCGGTCGACCAACACGCGCCGAAAGGCTGGATAGACTCCAGGCTCCGGCGGAGTCGGCTCGGCCCAAAATGAATCCAGGTGCCCCTGATGGGTGAGGCCCTCCATGTCGTAAATCGCTTCGCCAATCGTGCAGACCGGAATGCCGCGTGCGAGGGCCAAGGTAGCCGAGGTGCTATTCACGCAGATGAGGCCGTGGGCTCCATCCAGCATCATGTCGAGGTCGCCGCCATCGACGAAATGGACCCGCTGCTCAATGTCGAGCTTGCGAGCCGCCTTTCCAATGAACCGTGCCCAGCTGAAGAAACTCGGATTGAGAGGGTGCGATTTCACAAGCAGGTGCACGTTCGCCGGAGTATTCGAGGCGAAGCTTTCTAATGTGAAAGCAGCAGCGCTCTGCATGTCGGGAAACGACGAGTGCACGCGAATCTGAGAATCCGTCGACAGCTGCAGCGGGAAGACGAAATAAGCCTTTCCCCTCAGGCGGTGAAGTACGAACTGTGCCTGCTCGTCCCGCTGCCTCTGCCGCGCCAGCTTCCATAACCAGCCGAGACCTTCGAGAATTAGCGAGCCCCGGCGGTGCGATCGGTAATGGGGAAAAGTCAGCAGGCCGGTGACAACGCTGTGATAGTGCCAGTAGCTATCGCGGGCGCGTCTTCGGAAGCTGGCGGTAATGGGCGGCAGGTAGGGCTCGGGTTTCAGATGGCGAGCCTCGGCGACGAACCAATTCTTGTCGCGGGACAGCGTCGAGCGGGCGTTCACGCCCTCCGGTTCCAACGTCATCCAGTTTGGCCGAAGGTATCCTTCCTCAAGGACATGAATGCGGATGTTTCGCAGCTGCGCGATACCATGGGCAGAGATATGGTAGGGACGGCAATCCCCGAACAACATCAAATCAGTCACTTCATGCTCACGCAGGTAGCGATCGAAAAATGCCGGCCAATCAGAAAATCGGCCACGGAAGTCTACCGCCCCTTGGGGCCAGTCCCGCGCGTCACCGCCACAAATGTTGATGCGGTGAACCGTTAGTCCCCGTTCCGCCATAGCCTTTCCGAGCTGGTGAAACAGCGGGCCAGGAGGCCCTTGAAGAAACAGAAAACTACGGGTGTCGGTCACGGCCGGGCTCGCCATGATTTTGCAAGAGCCAAGCTCACGCGCCCCTGCAGTCGGCGGAGCGACACCACCAGCGAATTATTTGCGTTGGAGCGCCCCTCCGCAATTCGTCGAACCAGAAGTTCCGGCGGACAGGGAAGGCTCGTTAGCGGATCAATGTATCGCGGATATAGGAGCAATGTTGCCGCCACGAGTTCATCCAGGCTTCTGCGCGAGGCGCGGCGTGGCGGGACCGGTCCAAAATCCCGAGTCAACCCCCAACCCGCGTAAAAGGGTACGCCATACGTCGTCACGCTCTTATTTCTAAGCAATGCTTCAAATCCGGCAAGAGATGTATTTACATGAACCTCGTCGGAGATCCCGATTAACGACGAAATAGGCCCGTGGCGATTAATTTCATTTGCATGGGACAGACATTCTTCGTCGGCAATCGCTCCCGCACGGTGGCCTGCCTCAATGTCGGGATGAGGCCTGTAGATGACATAGCTTTCGGGATTTAGTTTCCGTACACGACTTAGGAGTTCGAGATTTGTGCGCGGCCCGAGTCCGCAAGTAACGGCCCGATCGTCCTCGACCTGACCCACCACTAGCACGTGCTGTTTCCTCGTCCGGCGCTCCAGTGTGCTGTGGGCGGCTCCATATTTGCTGACTCCCAGGTCGACAATGAGCTGCCGCAGGCGGCGCGCGCGCTCGAGTATTTCCTCTGGAAAGTTTCCGTCTTGCAGCAATCGCTCGAGATCGCTCGGCCTCGCAGGATCGAAATAGATCCCCGAGTGATCGACCACGATCGACAAGGGTGGAATGCAGTCTGCGCCCAAGCCCGCCGAGCGCACGAAGCCGTCTTCGACCTCGACCAGCTTAGCATTACTCTGTTCAAGCTGCGCCAGCGCCTTCGGATCAGTCCGAGATTTCCAGACGGCGACTTGATCGCGAGGGTCCGTCCTCGGAAGTTTGGATGCGAACGGGACTTTACCTGACCCGTTCCAGAGCAGGGGTTCGACCGCCTTGCGCTTCCAGAAGGCGAATCCGAGAGCAGAAGAAATGGCGCGATTGGAATCGATCAAGCCGCGCCAGAAGCCGCAGAGCTCGACTGCCGTGGAAAGATCAAGCTCCTCGCCGTTGAACGGGTTTCGGTAGGTGACCCCCTCCACCGCCACCGCCCGAAAGGCTTGTCGAAGGGCTGGATGCCCGCCGCTCTGCAAGGATGAGAATCGCCCTTGCCCAAGACATCTAACCGGCACGCCGGATATAGCGGCAAGCAATGCCAGTTCGTCGTCGGCGTTCGCAACGACCGCATCCGCCCTGCTGAGAATGTGCCAGGGATCTACGTTGGAGTGGGGGGGTAGCTCCAAAACCCTAATCGCTGCTCTACCGGCCTTTTTTTGAGTCTTTGGATCGGTCGCTCGGATGATTGTGTATCCGGTGTCAGGCAGCTTCGGTTGGCTTCCCCAATAGGACCCGCCTACTTTAAGATCGGCGATTTGACTGAGGATTTTGTCCACAACGCCGTCCGAGATCACGGCGGTCTCGCCCGGCGCTACAAGTGGCGGCGGTTTTGCACCCGGAAACGGGGGGATTCGCAGGAATCCTACGATAGCAGGGTTTTGCGCCATGGGAGCCGCTGGCCTGGATCTTGTGGCAAGCTGAAAGACGGAAACGCCGCTTCGGAACCCGTGATCAAATCTCATCCAATCCGCAGTCGATCGTCGCCATCCACTTCTGCACCTGATCGAAGTGGGAATTCCAGTCCGGTGGTCTGTATCCTTGCATTTCGTGCAATTGTCTTTCCCGCTCGAGGGAGTCTCCGGTGAAATTCACAATCGCAGAGGTCCATGCTGCTCCATCGATCGGACCGATGTAGGTGGGAATCGTCCCTGCAAATTCGCGGAACACCGGCAGATCGCTAGCGATCACCGGTGTGCCGAGTTGAAGGGCTTCCGCGACAGGCAGACCAAATCCTTCCGCGAACGACGGCATGAGCAGCGCCCGAGCGCCCGCGATAAGACTTGCGAGTTCAAGATCGCCACAATCGCCCAACTCCAGAACGTGATCTTTCAGATCTACAGCCCGATCGAGCATCGCCAGCGTGTGGCTTGCTTCCCAGCCACGTTGGCCGACAATCACCAGCAACGGCGCATCCAAACCGTATTGCTTGACCAGCCTTTTCCAGATGTGGAGAAGCAGGCTGTGGTTCTTGCGTCCTTCGATTGTCCCGACGGTGATGAAATGCGGCCTGTCGAAGGATTTTGGCGTGACCGAGGTCGGTATCTCAGAGCCCGCTATCCGCGCTGGCACCGCGGGAGCCATCGGCAGCCCGTTCGCTGCGGCGAAAAACGCCAGGTCGTCGATCGTAGCTTGCGAATTGCCTATCAGACCGTGAGCGCTCTTGAGGACATGCTCCATCCGCAGTCGGTGTTTGGCCCCCTCTCCCGGCCGGCAATACTCCGGATGCAGTAGCGGAATAAGATCGTGGATAAAGTAGATGGCACGGAGTCGGTTGCGAGCAATCCATCTTGGAAGCGATGGCTCGTCCAGGCCCGTGTGGCCGATGTTCAGATATAGCATCCCCTCCCGTGGCGGGCGTTGTCGCGCTGTCGAAAACGCCGATGCGGAGAGGCGCAAAAATCTGGAGCGGAAGTCACTCACTCCGGAGATGAAAAGTTCGAACAAAAGCTCGGAATATTTGGCGTTAAGGAGGTAGTGGTGGCCGCGTCGCTGCACGAGCGCCAGCGATTGGGTATGAAATCGCTGGACATAAGCCCGACAGACCCGGTCCACGCCCGTTGCGGGCGTTCCCCGCCAGGACCGCCAGATCAAGCGCGAAACATCGATCAGGATCCGGCGATCACTCGTGTTCACTTAGACCTCAAGGCAGGATTTCTCGACGGCGTCCCTCTGGCGAAGACCTGTTCCGGCGAGGGCCGCACTCGCGCAGCAGGCCGGGCCCCCGTATTTCACGGCTCCGTCAGCGCCCGAAGATAAGCGCCATATTTTGATGGTCCATGAGCAGCTGCGAGATAACTCAGCCTCGCCTCGTCGATATACCCCATGCGGAATGCAATCTCCTCCGGGCAGGCTATCTTCGTCCCTTGCCGCCGTTCGAGTGTGCCCACAAATTCTGCTGCCTCGAGGAAGCTGTCGGGCGTGCCGGTGTCGAGCCATGCATTTCCTCTGCCCATAATTTCGACGTGAAGCTCACCTCGTTCGAGATACGCACGGTTGACGTCAGTGATCTCAAATTCCCCTCGATCCGATGGTCGAAGGCTGCTCGCGATATCGACCACTTGCTCGTCGTAGAAATAGAGTCCGGTCACCGCCCAGCTGGATTTCGGCTTCGTCGGCTTTTCTTCAATGTTCACCGCCCGACCCGCTGAGTTGAACTCCACCACGCCATAGCGTTCTGGATCGCTCACCCGATAAGCAAACACGGTTGCGCCGTTTTCTCGTGCTCGTGCTCGTTGGAGCTGTTGAGAAAGCCCGTGCCCAAAGAACAAATTGTCGCCGAGGACGAGACAGGAGGAACCGCCCCCTAGGAAGTCGGCTCCGATCATGAACGCTTGCGCCAGCCCTTTCGGCTCCGGCTGCACCGCGTAATCAATGCGGATGCCCCACTGCCCGCCATCTCCAAGCAGTTGCTCGAACACTTGCCGGTCGCGAGGAGTGGTGATTACCAGCACCTCGCGAATACCGGCCAACATCAGTGTCGTCAGCGGATAGTAGATCAGAGGCTTATCATAGACGGGCAGCAGTTGCTTCGACACTACGAGTGTCATCGGGTGCAGGCGCGTACCGCTTCCGCCCGCCAGAACTATGCCCTTCATGGATGCGGATTCCCCGATCCGATCACCGCTCATTCACTCCCTCAATCAGTCGCTTCACGACGACTTTGAGAGAATCGCGCCACGGTGGCAACCTTATCCCGTGGATTTGCGCGAGCTTGCCGCAATCGAGTCGTGAGTTCGCCGGACGTCTGGCCACGGTCGGATAATCGGCGCTCCGGATATGCTTCACTCGCGCGACAGGTCCACCGCACAACGCGGACGCTTCAAAAATCGATTCAGCAAAATCTGCCCAGCTAACTTCTCCGGCGCCGCACATGTGGAAGATTCCGCGGCGAATCCGATCGCTGGATGTCATGAGATTGTGAGCAAGGACCAGAATCCCGTCGGCGATGTCCAGCGCACTTGTCGGATTCCCTATCTGGTCCGCGACGACTGCTATTTCTTCGTGGTCTTTCGCCAATCGAAGCATTGTCTTGACGAAGTTGGTTCCGAAGGGGCTGTAGATCCAGGCCGTTCGAACAACGACGGTATTCTCGTAAGCAGCGAGAACAGCCCGCTCCCCCGCCAGCTTGGACGCCCCATAAACCCCGACAGCGCCCACCGGGTCGGCTTCACCGTAGGGAGAGGACTTCTCTCCATCAAAGACGTAATCCGTCGAGAGGTGGATCAGCGGCACAGACAGGGCAGCAGCGGCGTGGGCAACGGCGCCGGCCCCTTTTCCATTGACTGCAAATGCCAGTTCTTGCTCCCGCTCCGCAGCATCGACTGCCGTGTAGGCAGCCGCGGAAACGATCACCTCGGGATCCGCGGCCTTAACCGAAGCGATGATGGCATCATGCTCACCGGCCAAATCCAAATCAAACCGGTCGAGAGCAATGACATCATGTCCGCCCATTGCACCGCATTCGCCCAGCGAGCGAGCGACCTGCCCCTCACGACCCGTAACGACGATACGCATCATCTCTTCGCGGTGTCGACGAGCCCAAGACGCTGGCCCTGATAGCGTTCTCGAAGAGGCCGCCACCACCACTCATTGTCGAAGTACCACTCCACTGTCTTGCGGATACCGGTCTCGAAATCCTCGGTCGGGCGCCACCCGAGTTCGTCCTGGAGTTTGGACGTATCCATAGCGTAGCGGGTATCGTGCCCAGGTCGGTCCGGAACGAATTGAATCAGTTCTCCCCGGGGAGAACGTTGCGGCATTACCGCATCGACTGCCTCGCAAATCGAGCGAACCACGTCGAGATTGCGACGTTCGTTGCATCCGCCGACGTTGTAAGTCTCGCCAACGCGCCCCTTCTCGATGATCACATCCAACGCGCGGATGTGATCTCCAACATGAAGCCAGTCGCGGACGTTCTCACCTTTGCCGTAGATGGGCAGGGGCTCGCTCTCGAGGGCATTCAGGATTGTCAGCGGAATCAGCTTCTCCGGAAATTGATAGGGGCCGTAATTATTTGAGCAATTCGAGACGATTACCGGCAGTCCATAGGTGCGATGCCAGGCGTTCGCGAGGTGATCCGATGCCGCTTTCGACGCGGAATAGGGCGAACTGGGATCATACGGGGTATCTTCGCAGAAAGCACCCTCGGTACCAAGGGAACCGTATACTTCATCCGTGGAAACGTGGAGAAAGCGAAAATTTTCTGCTCTGCTCCGGTCCAACTTCGACCAATGTTCCGTCGCAGCTTCGAGCAACGTGTAGGTTCCGATCACGTTGGTCCGGATGAAATCGGCTGCACCGGTGATCGATCGGTCGACATGGGTTTCGGCCGCGAGATGCATGATCCAGTCAGGTTGAAATTCATCGATAGCCTGGGCCATGCGAGCTGCATCGCAGATGTCGGCCTGCAGGAATCGGTAGTTAGGGTTTTGCTCAACAGGCCGCAGCGAAGGCAGATAGCCAGCATAGGTGAGGGCGTCGACGTTCAAGACATCGTGCTCTTTTTCCAGCACAAAGTAGCGAACCAGCGCCGATCCGATGAAGCCGGCTCCGCCAGTCACCAGGACGCGCATCAACGGCCCGTCAGTGAAAAATGGACCGGCAGATCAGCAAGCGACGGCTGATTCCGATCCTTTTCGGATAAGGTGTCGGGATCGGCGAGCTCCGGCCAGGCGATCGCGATCGCGGGGTCATTCCATGCCACGCCTCTGTCGTGTGCAGGGCTGTAATAGTCAGTCACGCGATAATTAATGATCGAATTCGGTTCGAGGGTACAGAATGCGTGACCGAAACCCACCGGGATCCAAAGGTGGTTGTTGTCTTCAGCCGACAGAATCACCGAAATCCAGTTTCCGAACGTGGCGGAGTCCCGGCGCAGGTCGACAGCTACATCCAAAACGGAACCCGCAACGCAGCGCACCAGTTTCCCTTGGGCTGCAGGCTCCGTCTGGAAATGAATCCCTCGAATCGTTCCCGCATTGAGGCTCAACGATTGATTTTCCTGAACGAATTCTACCTTTTCATGATGATTGGCGAATTCATCCAATCGGAACAACTCTGAAAAATAGCCACGCTCGTCTTCAATTTTCCGAGGCCTTATCTCGAGTGGTCCCTTCAACGGGAATCTGCGAAACTCCATCGTGCCTCGATTTGCTTTAATGCTGCCACTCAATTGACGGGTGCCGGAGCCTACTCTTGCCGGTCAGCCGTTGGAAGCACTCGGCGGGATACAGCTGTCACCGTTTTTTAGATCAGAGCTACTTTGGGGGCGACGAGCAGGGTTGTTCGGCTATTGGGGGTTCGCTACTGGCACTGAAGTCATTGGTTCCAAAGGGCGGGTCTTGAAACTGTTGCTTTCCGCGTGCAGCCCAAATGCTGCTGAAATCCCAACAATTCGAAAACTGAAGTGGGCAGCCTTCCTCATACCGGCGCTACTCTCGACCAGCGGGTGCGCGGTAATGGGCACATCTGCGGGACCTAGTCGCCGAGCGATTGAGCACACCAGCCAAGCTAGCATTCCCGGGTTGCGGGTTATCGACATCAGCGACGCAGTTGCTCGAAATGAGGCTTCACTCACTAGCGCGCCGGGTGCGGACTTCGCCGACGCGCTGGGAGGAGCCGAACCGGTCGGAAACACAGCGGGCGTCGGCGACACACTGGAGGTCACGATCTGGGAGGCATCACCCCCAGCGTTATTCGGAAGTGCAAGGCTCGACAGCGGAATTGGGTCTACAATAGCCGTCAGTCAGCCCAACGCTCTTTCAGGCATGCAGGTTGGGCCTTCTGGCACGATCACCATTCCGTTCGCGGGTGAAGTGCCTGCCGCGGGCCGCACTCTCAGGCAGATCGGACAGGAAATCGTACGCCGACTGCAGGGCAAGGCGCACTTGCCGCAAGCGCAGGTCCGGATCGAACGCAATGTCACAGCTACCGTGAGCGTACTGGGGGACGTTAAAAATCCGAGCCAAATTCCGCTGACCCCGCACGGCGAGCGTATCCTCGATGCGCTTTCCGAGGCTGGCGGAACAAGCGAACCTCTCGACAGAATGACCATTCAGGTGACGCGCGGGCCAATTGTTCGACGAATTCCCGCGCGTGATCTCATTGGGGATCCTCGAAATAATGTGGTGTTGAAGAGCGGAGACGTTGTGACAGCGCTCTATCAACCGTACAGTTTCACCGTCCTCGGCGCCGCCGGCAAGAACGACGAGGTGCGTTTTGAAGGCGTCGGCCTAAGTTTGTCACAGGCCCTGGGGCGCATCGGCGGATTGGCTGCCGACCGCGCTGATCCCAAAGGTGTTTTCATTTTCCGGTGGGAGAGCCCTGTCACAGCGATGAATGCCGCGTCTGTCGACCCTTCCGGCGCCATCCCGGTGATCTACCGAGCCGACTTGAAGGATCCCGCAACCTTTTTTGCGGCGCAGCGCTTCAGTATGCGCGATGGCGACGTGCTTTACGTTTCCAATTCATCGGTCGCGGACTTGCAGCGCTTTGTGAATCTGATCGCCTCGTCAATTCTGCCCTTCTCGGCTGTCAAGACTATAACCCAGTGATTATAATGTGGGCAAACGATGCGCCGAGACCGTGACCTACACGGTTGATTTGCCGCTGGCGACAGGCGCAGCTTTCCGGAATCGCAGGGTTTCTCTCGTCGCATCAATCGGAACCGCCGCTGCTATTGCACTGGCGATATATCTGAACCGTACGCTTCACACACTCTTGCCACTGGTACCGAGCTGCTCTCTTCAGCCCTCGTTGACGAGCGTCCGCCCGCCATTCCGCGTCCATCAAAGCACCGGCGATTGCAGAGCTGAATCCGTCGATGTCGTCTGGATCAATGTAGAGGGCGGCATCGCCACAGATCTCGGGCAAGCAAGAGCTGTTCGCGACTATCACTGGCACCCCGCTCGCCATGGCTTCGACAGGCGGCAAGCCAAACCCCTCATATATTGAAGGATAGAGAAACAGCGTCGCGCCGGCATAAAGGGCGGCCAGCTCGTCCTCAGGTACAAAGCCAAGGTGTTTCAACCATCCCGCAGTGACACCGTCGCGGATTTGCTCGTGGAGAGATTCGTTAAGCCAACCTTCCGCTCCAGCAAGCACGAGAGGATTGGAGTTTTGAATGCGAACTGGCAGTTCACGCCAGGCGCGGAGAAGCTCCGCAACCTTCTTTCGCGGCTCAAATGTCGAGACGCACAAGGCATAATGGCCCGGCAAGACTCCCAATGCAGCCAATTGTTTATTAATCTCTGCTTCTACGCGCGGGCGGAAGGTAGCCGCCACTCCCAAAGGGATTGAAGTAACCGCATTTTCGGGCAGACCGAAATCCACAATAAGTTCGCCGCGGATCGTTTCAGAATCTGTGATCACATGAAGAGAGCGCGAGAGCGAGTTTTCGAAGTGTTGCTCGAACGCGCGGATCCTGTCGATCGGATGCGTTTCCGGATGACGGAACACAGAAAGATCGTGAACAGTAATGATGCCCGTCTCCGCTTCTCGGGGGAGGAAGTAGTTTGGGGCGTGAACCAGAGTGCCGTTCAGGTGCCGCTTGTTGAAATGACGCCACAGCCGATTAAACGGCCGCGTTCGCGTTCGCGACAGCGCCTTAAGAAGGGCATCCACGCCCCGCAGGTAGGTGCCGTTGGCAAAGTAGCCTACCCGACCGATATTCGGCTCAAGGGGGACCTTCCTGCAGAGTTCCCACGTGTACCGGCCAATGCCGCTAAGCTGTGGGCCCAAAGCATCCACAACGATTGTCACGTCCACCGGATCAGTCCTCGAGCATCCAGCGCAACGTTTCCTCGATCGGCGGCATCAAGAGCGGCCCAATAGTTTGATCCAGTTTGTGCCGGGAACCGCAGAGCGTCGTCACCTCGTCCGTTCGAACAAGTTGTGGGTTCGTGCGTACCTTGAGCCAATGTCCAGAGATCTGTTCAACAAGATCGACGACTTCTCGCAACGCCGTCGCTCGGCCGGAACAGATGTTGAAGGTCTCGCCTATCGCCGCAGGGCAATCGAGTAACCGGCAGTAGGCCTCCGCCACGCCCCTGACATCGGAGAAGTCCCGAGCCACATCGAGGTTACCCAGTTCGATCACTGGTTCGCGGCGGCTAGCGTGCGCGACGATCTTTGCGACGAGGAATAGCTCGGATTGCCCGCGGCCGGTATAGTTAAAGGGCCGCGCAATGATCACTGGCAGGCGCCTCTTGTAAAGCCCAGCGACGAGCTCTGCCGCCGCTTTTGTAACTGCGTAATCGTTGACCGGAGCCGGCGGAAAGCTCTCATCGAGCATTCCTTCGATTGCGTTGCCGTAGATGTTGGCGCTGCTTGCAACCAGAACTGCTTCTGGAACGGACTGCAGGTTCGTCAGGGCCTGTAGAAGATTGCGAGTACCCAGGATGTTGCTCCGGTACATCTCTCCTACATCGGCATGGGCGACGAACGAAATTGCTGCCAGATGCGTGACCTTTTGTGGAGAAATATTCGATATGACGCGATTAATGGCAGCTGCGTCGCCGAGATTAACGGGATGCAGCTGCGAAACCCCCCTCACCGGGGGCTCAGCCGCCCCGTGAACGGTACCGTGCACCTCATAACCAAGCTCAGCTAGCTTCGGGGCAAGATAGCGTCCCGTGAAACCGGTGACTCCGGTGATGAGAGCTCGCTTCGGCATTGATGATCAGAATGAAAAGCCAAGGTGATTTCGACGAATGTCTGCTTCGATCATTACACGGCACAGGTCTTCGAGCGATGTTTTCGGCTCCCAACCAAGCGTCGCTTTCGCTTTGGAATAATCGCCGATCAGCAGGTCTACTTCTGCAGGACGGCAAAGGCGCTGATCCACTCGAACGACAGTTTTACCTGTGGCAACGTCGATCGCAATTTCATCTTCATTGTTACCGGAGAACTCCACCGGGATATCGGCGGCATTGAAGGCCATACGGACGAAGTCCCTCACGGTTTCGGTTCGATTCGTTGCGAGGATGAATGTATCTGGCTCCTCGGCCTGCAGCATACGCCACATGCCTTCTACATACTCCTTCGCAAAACCCCAGTCGCGCTTGGCGTCCAAGTTACCAAGCAATAAGTAGTCGAGCTTGCCGAGCTTTATTTTCGCGACACTGTCCGTAATCTTACGGGTAACGAACTCGCGACCCCGCAGCGGACTCTCGTGATTGAAGAGAATACCGCTGCTTCCGAATATGCCATAGCTTTCTCGATAGTTGATAGTCATCCAATGCGCATAGAGCTTGGCAACGCCGTAGGGGCTGCGGGGATAGAAAGGGGTGTCTTCCGTCTGCGGAACCGCCTGGACCTTCCCGAACATCTCGGACGTGCTTGCCTGGTAAAAGCGAATGCCCGAGTCCACTACTCGAATAGCTTCTAATAGATTGAGTGCTCCGATGCCGGTGATCTCCGCAGTAGTTATAGGTTGATCGAAAGACACCCCCACGAAGCTTTGTGCAGCCAAATTGTATATCTCGCTGGCGCTAGATTGCTGCAGCAGCCGAATCGAGGCAGAAAGATCGGTGAGGTCATTCTCGACAAGGTGGAGGTTGGGATGATTGGCAACTCCAAGTTCCTCGATGCGCCAGAAATTGACGGAACTGGTGCGGCGGTAGGTGCCATACACCTTATAGCCCTTAGAAAGCAGCAATTCGGCGAGGTAAGCCCCGTCCTGCCCGGTAATGCCCGTGATGATTGCAATCTTCATTAAGCCTTGAACGCCGTTTGATTTGGAATGCGACAGGAGATTTCGACCCCTTGGCGAGCGAATCGACTTCGCTGCCTTTTCAGTTCGGATCCAGCAATACGGCCGATAGCAGACGGCGAGAAAGCGTCAACGGATGACTGCTTCTAGAGACGAGTTGGGATCAGAGTGAGGGCGGAGGGTTGCGTAGCTCGGCGCCAAAAGGACATCGGTGGCGCGGGCGCGCGCCCAGAATAGCCGTTGGATAGAGGTCGAACGAAGTGCGCCAGAATCCACCACCTGCCATCAGGGTCGACTACCGGAACTGCATACTCCTCGGGGTTCGTCGGCAGCATGGTGCCGACTGATTGAGCGCGATTGAAGGACAGGGGTGCAAGTGGATCGCTGCTGCGCTTCATGGCTAGTCGAAAGCATCCAGGAGAACTCCCGCCAGGTGTTTCACAGCCGTTGCCTCCAAGAACCCCCAACACGAGAAAGCCATCTCCCTGCGGAGTGAACGACGTTACGTTGGCGATAACGTTGCTCAAAGGAGAGTCTTCGGTCGCCCAGACCTCCGTCGATGCCGGATCGAGCGACTTCGCGACTCCGCCTTTTGTCCCGCGAACGGTAGGAATCCGATCGCCAACGGTCAGCTCAGCGCCTCTCTCGGCTGAGCGGAGAATTCCCCCTTGTTTCATGGTCGTCGCTGCCCAGTAGAGGTATAATTTACCGCCAAACGAAAGCAGTCGCGGGAGAGAGGCAGCGTGAAAGATATTTCCGCCTCTATCACCGCTGACCGCGACGGTTGCCCGACTCATGTCGATGGCGCGCTTCGTGGGATCGTATACAGCGAGACAGGACGACGTCTGGTCAACCCCGAAGCGTTCGCCATTTTCAAACGTGCATTCGAACGAGACGAATTCAGCTTTGCCGAACTTGACGATACTCGGATCATAAGCCGACCGAATGATCAGACCTCGCATTGGTCCACCCGTTATCGTCGCGTGCGAACGGCCTGTCAGCGGATCCAGTGAGGTGTCAATCAGTGGCTTCACGATAGTGAATTGTTTAGTGCGCCAGTCGAAGGAATCCAGGACGAGCCCCCAGCGGTCATACGGCTTGCCGACAGCCTCGTTCTTCCTGTCGCCTCCGCTGCAGTCGTTTGGGCCATTCACTCCAGCCAGTTTTCCGGCGGCGGTGATCGATTGGCGACCTATAAAAAGTGACGGGCTGTCGGGCACCTGTGCAAAAGCCGTAGCATCGCAACCCGGTTCTGACACGGCCGCACTCTTGAGCACATCCAAATCCCGAATGATAGTTCGCGCAGATTGAAGAGCCTGCGGGGCTTTCGTGTGTTTCCCCAAAAAGAGGGAGGAAAGCCCAAGGACCAATGCCGCCACACCTGACAAGATCAGGAATCTCAATTTGGCTCCTCAGTTGTGCGGCTAACAAGACCAGCGCAGCTTGGCTCCACGTGCACGTGAGAGCCCGGCGGCGCAAGACTGGCGCGTTTCTCCGCATCCGTAGCCACGCACAAAGCCGCTCAGCAATTGATTCTACTTCCCTCGACCAAGGAGATGTGCTTGAGCTTGCCAGCTTTTCATTCAGCCATGGTAGTCTTGTGATTGCTCTAGATCCGGCGCGCAAAGTAGGCTTAGAAAGCCAGAAATCCTACACCTCTAAAATAGACTCCGGCTTTTTCGATCGATTCTTGTCGGGGACTGCCGTCCTCGACATTGGTTTCGCGGGTCATGGAGGAGATGGTCAACCGATCGTTCCTCAGGCGATAGGAGTGGACAAGGACTTTCCGGGTTACGATGGAATTCGGCTGCCGTTTCCGGACGAGAGTCAAGATGCGGTTTATAGTAGCCACTGCTACGAGCACATCGCGGACTTCGCCGGCGCATTGCGCGATTGGTATCGCGTTCTGAAGGTTGGTGGTTACCTAATTATCATAGTGCCTCACCAGCATTTGTTCGAAAAGAGAACAGGCCTGCCGTCGCTTTGGAATAGGGATCATAAACGCTTCTATACTCCGGCTTCATTGTTGGACGAAATTGAGAGTGCTCTGCCGCCTAACTCCGTTCGGGTGAGACATTTGTGCGACAACGATGCGGGGTACGATTACCGGATTCCCCCTCCAGATCCGGCTTACGGATGTTACGAAATTGAGCTGGTGTTGCAAAAGATCGAGCGACCCAATTGGGATCTCGAAGACGGGAGTTCCCGTAGATACACGGCAGAGGAGTTCACAAGCTCGACCAAAATGCAGGGCTGGTGGCTGGAAACGGACTTCTCTGGCGAGCCTGGATACTGGGTTTGGGGTCCCTACGTAGAGCTCCAGGCTGGTCGTCACCTGGTCGAGCTCGCTTTCGAACCGATTGGATTGGAGAACGGCCAAGCGCTGGCTGCACCGATCACGATCGACATTGGCCGGAACGAACGGGATACGGAATTCAGCTATATGCTTGAAGGGAATGCGGGGGCAGAAAGTCTTCGCGCAGGCCTCGTTCGCTTCGAGTTCGAGAACGATCTTCCCGGGGCTATTCACGAATTTCGCGTGCGGCTGCGCGGCCAGTCGTTTCCAGGCGAACTGCGATTTTACGGAGCTCGATTGGAGTATCGAGGCGGGACTCGTCCAGCCGCACAGGAACGCGGTCCCCAAGCGTAATGAATATGAGTTCAGTCCGCGAGAGGAATAGATGTCTATGATGCAAGCGAGCGAACAATTGCAGGAGCCTGCGGTGTCTCGACAGTCGAAATTCTCGCGTGACTTCGTGTCGCCGCCCGGCGAGGCGGGAAAGTCGTACATTGCAAGGCTGGAGTCCGGTTTCCTCGACCGATTCTGCAGCGGCGACCTCGTGCTGGATGTCGGCTATAGCGGCTACGACAATCCCGACGACAAAAGTGCAATCCCTGGCGCGATCGGGATAGACCTGAACTATCCTGGCTATGACGGCACTCGCCTGCCGTTTGACGACGACACCGTCGACTGTGTTTTTTCAAGTCATTGTCTCGAACATATTCTGTGCGACCATGCGGCGATCCGCGACTGGTATCGCGTCCTGAAGACTGGCGGCTTCATCGTCTGCATCGTGCCGAGCCAAGCGCTCTACGAGAAGCGCCGCTTTCTCCCTTCTCCTTGGAATACAGATCACAAACGATTTTACACCCCCTCCTCGTTGGCCGAGTCATTCGAAAAAGCGCTCAAGGTTAATTCGTACCGCCTTCGCCACATGGCTGAGAACGATGCCGGGTTTGACTACAACATCCCCCCCGACTTCCATTCACAAGGCTGCTATGAGATCGAATTTGTAATTGAAAAGATTAAGCGACCTAATTGGGACTTGGCATAGAAGACTCGTCCGTTCGACTCATGAGCGTTCGGCAGCCGATCGCCGCACCTGTATTGAAGCGGCAAGACGCATTCATCTAGGAACAAAGTATATTCGCCAAAGGGACAGCGAACGCATTGTAGTCGAGCTCACCAGCTTTTTGTCCTACGAGAAACGCGCGACCCACCCCCGCCAACTTCGCCGCTTGAATGTCGGTTTCCTTATCTCCCACCAGTATAGACTGCGCGAGGTCAAGACCGAGATCGCGTTCGGCATAATGAATCAAACCCGGCTTCGGCTTGCGGCATTCGCAGTCGATTGCGAGCTCCGGCACCGCACCGTCCGGGTGATGAGGACAGACATAAACCGCCGCGAGACGGATTCCTTCAGCTGAAAGACGGGTGCGCATGTACTCCTCAAATTCGGCATATTGCTGTTGGGTAAAGTAACCGCGAGCGATACCGGATTGATTGGTAACTACGACGAGTAGGAAGCCACGCGCCTGTGCCGCTCGAAGAAAATCCAGCGCGCCAGGAACAAATTCGAATTCCTCCGGACGGCTGACGTAGCCGCGGTCAATATTGATTATGCCGTCTCGATCGAGGAGCACAGCGCGGCGCAAAACTACAAACCTAGTGAACGAATTCTATTGACTAGAGAAGTCGTGGAATAGCCTTCGAGAAATCGTAAAGCCTTCGTACGGCCCCCCCAGCTCCTAACCAGAATCGCTTCCTCTAGGTCTTGAACGTCATAGTCGCCGCCTTTGACATAAACATCCGGGCGAACCTCTAGGACCAATTTAACCGGTGTCCTCTCCTCAAACACGGTTACGAGCGAAACGGCTTCGAGTGCGGCCAACATAATCGCGCGGTCCATTTCTCGGTTAATCGGCCGATCTACCCCCTTGCCGAGGGACTTGGCCGAACTGTCGGAATTCAACCCGACGATTAAACTGGCCCCAAACGATCGCGCCTCGTCTAAGTACATAACATGACCGGGATGCAACAGATCGAATACGCCGTTCGTCAGCACGATCGGCCTAGGAAGTTGTGCAAGTGCGCCAGAGAGATCTGCTCGAGCGATGATCTTGTCGCTCAATCGCACTATGGCACCACGCTTTCCGAAATCTCCTGCTGGGCGAGGACTTCGTCTAATGAAGCAGCCGCAGTTCCCAGTCGGCCGACAACAATACCTGCGGCGGTATTCGCGAAATCGATTGCTTCTTCCCAAGACGCGCCGATACCTCGCATGACGGCAATTGCTGCAACTACGGTATCCCCAGCACCCGACACGTCATACACCTCCTTCGCTTGGGCTGCGCGATGGATGGGAATTCCTTCTCGATAGAATTTCATCCCCTGCTCACTGAGCGTCAGGAGCAAACCGTCGATGCCGAGTTTGCGACGCAGATTGTCTGCTTTCACATCCATTTCTTCGTCCGTATTCCAAGGTCCCGCGACTTCGGCTAACTCAGCGCGATTGGGTGTAATGATGTGAGCACCGGAATATCGCTCAAAATCCCGGCCTTTCGGGTCAACTAGCGCTATTACCCCCTGGGCTTTGGCCAATGCCAAGCATTCTTGAATACGATTGAGGGCGCCTTTTCCGTAATCAGAAAACACGACGATGTCCGACTTCTTTAATAAACGTTCAAATTCGGATAACTTGGCATCAAGAGCTTGGCGAGACGGAGTCCGTTCAAAATCAATCCGAAGCATCTGTTGTTGATGACCGATCACCCTCAGCTTCAGGGTTGTCCTGATGGTATCGTCTTCTTGAAGCAGGTGCGTGATCCTGCTTTCGTCCAGCACAGCGCGCAATCGGCGCGCGGTGTCGTCGTTCCCGACCACGGAAAGTAGCGTAGCCTGCGCTCCCAGTGCCGCAACATTGCGGGCCACGTTCGCCGCACCTCCAGGCCGCTCCTCGCCGCGTTTGACATGTACAACCGGCACTGGTGCTTCCGGTGAAATCCGGCGTACATCCCCGAACCAGTATTCGTCGAGCATGACGTCGCCGACAACCAGAACTCGCAGTTCGGCGAGTCTCTCAACGAGTGTCATGGAGCGAATGAGCGATCGAGTTCAGCGCACAAAGCATGGTAAGTCAGCATGTGAGCAGCCTGGATTTGGTCGGTCGCAGAGAGACGTACAATCATCGGATAGTCAGTGAGCGGCGCCAACTTGCCGCCGTCGCGACCGAGCAGTCCAACGGTTGTGACATCGAGAACCTTTGCCGCCTCGAAGGCTCGCACTACATTCTGTGAATTGCCGGAAGTGGAAATACCCCAGACGATGTCTCCGGGCCGCGCAAATGCTTCGACTTGGCGGCTGAACACGGTTTCGTAGTTATAGTCGTTGCTCCAGGCCGTTAAAATCGAGCTATCGGTCGTGAGGGCGATAGCCGCAAGCGCTTGCCGCTCTATCTTGTAACGGCCAACCAGTTCGGCAGCGATGTGTTGTGCGTCGGCCGCTGAGCCGCCATTGCCCATGATCAGCAGCTTTCCGCCCCCGCGGAGTGCCGAAACGAGTGCGCCGGCTACACGAACAACGCTTTCGAGGTAGGCATCGTCGATCGCGTCAGACAATGCCTCTAGCGTCGCCCGAATTTCGTTGATCGCCGACGATATTGTCACGCAGTCGGTCACATCAATTCTTTCTTGGGTAAGGGATTTCCGTCGGGCTCCTGCCGCTCCGATGCGCGCCGCTGAGATCTGCGGGTTGGCGGCGCGCCCCGTTCGGATGGAACCAGCGAATCAGCGAATGAACCGGAGTCGTGTGCGGGGGGAATTAAATCCACTAAGTCGCGGCTGCACGCGATTTCACGAAGTCTAGGCGGTCCGAACTCCCCAATCCACTTACGCAAGTCGGCGCAATTCTGGTCGGGTGCCAAAATGGCGTCAAAATGGCAAATAGTGAACAAATAAGAGGCGAGTTTCCCGTCATAACCGGCATCGCCTTTCAAAAACGCCAAGTCGACTCCTTCGGGAACTCCTAAAACGGTGAAAACCCCCATTTGGCGCCAGGTGGCCAACAGATTCCACTGCGCTGGGTTTCGGTTCAGATAGCTATGGACACCCACGTAAACATCTCCCGCCACGGGCCTGACGATCCGTTCAAATCGCGAACCATTGAAAAGCGTCTCTTCAATGCTGTGGAGGTCGACCGAATAGAATTCATGGTCGTGTTGACCAGCCGCGACCGGGATGACCATTCCGCCGATCGCTTTGCGCAGTTGATCGATCATTTTGTGGATTTCACGATATCGGTGATTTGAACGTGCGAGGATTTCGGGAACGAGTATGCCCGACACATCGAAGAAGATGCAGCGTTGTTCCGAAGCGCGCTCCGGAAAATTCACCGACACCGCTGCCCCGAGTGCAACCCGGGTGTCAGGACTGAGATCATGGATCCGGCCGAGGAATTTGCTTTTGTTCAGAGCGTCCATGAACGGTTTGATTGCCGAAGCTGGATTGGCCCGACGAATGCGGGAGTAGTGCTCCGGCATTGGCTTTCCGGCTACCGCATCCAGAACGGCAGTCTTTACCGTCTCGACCGATATGTCGTTGAGGCAGAAGAGATCAAACGGGCAACTCTGACGATCCGGAAGGTGACAGGGGGCGCATGGAGGATCAACAGTAACCGCTATGGAATCGCCAAATGGCGGTCCCCACTGCTGCGGTAACTCATGGCCGCTATAGATTCCGATGGTCCTGCAGCCCGCATAGCCGGCCAAGTGAACGCCAAAAGAGTTATTGCCTACGCAGACCACGTTCCGCGACAACGCGCTATATAAGTCAGCAAACGGAAGACCGGCATGAACACGAACTTTGCTGCGCCTTTCAAATCGAAGATCCCTGAGTTCCTCCTCTCGACCACAGAACACATTGACCTCAGTTATCGCGGTCTCTGCAGCCAGAGCACGGATCAGTCCATCAAAGTAGTCGGACGACCATTGCCGTGAATCGTTGCCGACTTTGGGGAATATTGCGACGGCACCCGATTGCGCCGGTTGTTTGGCACCCAGTTTGGGCAAGCGTAGATAATCGTTTGGATTGAACGGCAAGGCATCGATCACCCGTAGCATCTGCTCGCAAGTGTGCGTCTCGTCGAAATAGCTGCGCTGGCCACCCGCGTCAGGGTGCAGATCCAAAGGCCGCGTTAACAGACAATCTATTTCTTCGTCGCCTGTTCGATAACCGAAGTACTGGTGCGCGTTCAGCTTCAGCAGGATGAACCGCGTATCCGTTTGACGGCGAAAATCGATCGCATAATCATATATTGGGAGTCGCCCTACTAGTTCATTGAACGCGCTTTCATCCAGCTGAGGGCGCAACGACGAGGACGCCTTGAAGTAATCAAGTGTGTGAATTTCGTCAAAAAGCCCAGAAGCTTCGGCCGCCTGCCGATTCCAGCTGCCAACCAGAGCTTCTATGCGCCCGTCGGGATAACGCGCGCGCAGCTTGGCCATGGCGGGCAATCCGAGCAGGAAATCACCATGATGATCGAGCTTCTGAACGAGGATACGCTTGTAATTGGGTTTGAAGACCGTCGTGTGCGACAGGACCGCACGCCGGCTCTGGTCGAAATTGCGCCGAGTCGAGACTCGGCCTCGCAGCGCGGCCGCTGCGGTCGAACCGGTCACGTCCCATGTCAGCTCGCGAGCCCGTTCCAGACCGCGCTTGATCAACGACTCACGAAGCCGTGGATTTGTGAGAACTTCGGTGATCTTATCACTAATTGCTTTACACGATTCCGGATCGAAGAGCGCATCCGAATTCTTTACTAATTCCGGTAGACTGGTTCGGTCCGACACGATGGTTGGAGCGCCGCATGCCATTGCTTCGAGCGGAGGCAGCCCGAGACCTTCGCGCAATGACGGGAAGACAAAGACATCGCAAAGACTGTAGAGATCCACCAGTTCAGCCTGCGTTACGAAGTCGATGATTTTAATCATCTCGAGAGTTGTGTTGTCTCGGGCGAAGTTCAGGATTTGCTCCGTTTCGCCCGGATTGCGTTTTCCGACGCAGGCGAATTGATATTCGTCATGTAGATGTTGCGGTAAATCTGAGAGTGCTTCGACAAGTTTCTTAAGGTTTTTGTTGGACTCTATCCCACCTGCGTACATTATATAGGGCTTAGTGAGACCGAAGCGGCGCAAGATCTCGACGCGCTCATCGACGCCGTAGACTTTGGGTTGAAATGCCTCGTTCCGGCCCCCGAAGACATTCACGACTGTTTCGGGTGCCGCAACACCTTGATGAATGATCTCGTGCCGACTACTCTCCGAGATAGCGAACAGCAGGTCGCACTGCTGAAGATTTGCGATCCGTTCACGGTACCAGCGACGGTAGACCGGGTTCTTACGGAAATTCTCGTCCGGCATGTAGAGCGGCGTGAAATCATAAAATATGACCGCAACGGGAACGTCTTTGACGAATTTCTTGGCAGTGACGACTGCATTGTCGCCTAAACCTTCAAACATGCTCGTGATTAAGATGAGATCTGGTTCGAGCGACCTCAGAAAAAATTCGCGCATTGCTTCAGCAATTTCGCGAGCATTGCCGGCCCCTTCGCCAAAATGCTCTATGGGGCCCGGCGCATACCAGACACGGATATTCTGCTGTGGCAAGTAATCTTCAAATTCTGCTCGAATGGATTCGATTGGTTCAGGGATCAGGCCATTCAGGACAAGAAAGAATTCGTCCTCTGGAGAGTTACGGATGATCGACTTGACGAACTCTGTCGAATAATGTCCGATCCCGCGGTACCGACTGCCGGTCTGGGCACCTTGGAAGTCTACTATAATGCGCATGAACTCTCCGGTGTTCTAGAAGCGGAGTACATCGATTGCTTTTCGAGCAGACGAAGGCAAGTCGAACGATCGAACTTCCTCGATACGCCTGCTGCGAATTTCCGGAACGACAAATTCACGCGCACTTTGCGAATTCCGTCGTTCTGCTAACCCGCCGCCGTCCATTGCACCTTCCATGCTGAGATTCGAGATAAGATATTTGACGATCTCTTGCTGATGGGACAGCATCGCCAACGCTAATTCCAGTCGCTGACGATCACCCCCGACGCTATTCTGCAGTGCACGTAGACGACGCAGGCCAGGAGTGCGGCCACATTCGACATCGGTCAGCGCTGCCTTCCAGCCTTTGAGCCCCCGCGAGGCCCGAAATTTCATGATGGCTTGAGACATGCCTGGCAACGCACGCCAGTTCTCGCATGCCTCATGGGACCGGGCCAACTGCTCAAGAACGGAAAACCGTCCGTAACCGCGGCGTAGTCGGTTCACGTAGTAGTTCAATCCGATTGGGTCAGCCGGCCTGGCGAGCATGATGAGATAAGCGGCTTTCACAAACTCCGCGTCATGGAGATCCATCAGTTCCGCCAAGCTCGCCGGAGCAGTCGAATTTGACGGTGTAACTGCCGGAGTACCTCCGTTACCGGGTTCGGTGGGAGAATGTGCATATCCAGGGAAATCTTTGATCAGCCGGCTCATCAGGAAGCCTTCCGGAACTGCAAATCGACTTCCGTGCGATGTCCAATTCCGATTCTGATTTCACGCATGAGATCATCCACTGAGTCGCTCCACGTCGCGAGCTCTGCCATCGGTGCCGTTCGTGTTTCGCCAGCTCTAGCAAGATCCATCAGCCGCCGCCCAAGCGCAGGCGGCGAATCATCGTCGAAGTAAGAAACATTCGGAAGCCGCTGTTCACGAAAAACTAGAAGATCGCGCGCAAGCACATGACGCCTAAACAAAGCTGCTTCTGCGAGTGGAAGACCGAAGCCTTCGGCGTGCGATGCGATGAAAACTCCCGTGCACGTTTCGTAGAGGCGACACAGACCTTCATCGCTCACAGCCGTTAGCCAGTGAAGACGCGCATTTCCCTCCCCATATGCACAAAGGCGTGCTTGAAGTTCGGAGGTTTTCCAGCCCGGTTTTCCCACGATGACGAGATCCGGAGCGTCGCGCGGTCGTGTACGCCAAAGCCAGTCGAATGCCTGCAATGCGACGTCGTAACCTTTACGTGGCTCGATCGTGCCAACCATGAGAATAGCAGAGCGTCCACGGAGACGGCCGAGGACGTCGGATACTTTCGGAGAAACGCCCGTAGAGGGAATGGACGCTTCAATATCGGCTCCCAATTGCATTCGGACCACCGACGGTTTTGAATGACTAGTATTGGCGAGACGCAGGCGAAGTTCCTTTGCAACGGCATCCGAGATGCAAATCGCCTGATCGGCGTCGTTCACGAGAACGTTATACCATTTCCGATAGTTGGACACAGCGGAAGCGCTGAACCACTCGGGTCGCTGCAACGGCACCAAGT
>Ga0157374_10000779_pt1 | contig 27887 bp, 16 predicted proteins | sample M25metaG_FD_115308 | JGI IMG/M metagenome (GOLD analysis project Ga0157374, IMG submission 115308) | Miscanthus rhizosphere microbial communities from Kellogg Biological Station, Michigan, USA - M2-5 metaG | ecosystem: Host-associated > Plants > Roots > Rhizosphere > Soil | place: USA: Michigan... | reverse complement strand
TGCGAATGCCAACACCGCACTGGAAGGAAGCCCCTCTGGCTTACCATATGCGGTCACCGTCCCATTCTTGATCAGGCTGACCCCCCCGTACCAATAGCCCACCCAAAGGCCGCCATCTGGTTCGGCGAATAGAGAGATCACATTGCGTTGCGTAAAGGTTTGGCCGGATTGCGGTTTGTAGGGCTCAAATTGAATTCCGTCGAAACGAAATAATCCGGTCGCAGTTCCTAGCCACAAATAGCCATCCGTGGTCTGGGCTAACGCTTGTACCTGGCCCGGCCCTCCTTCGATATATGTCCAGCCTGTGTGATAGAGCTGATCGAGCGCGCGATCACGGTCGATCCCGTACAGAGGAAGGCAGAAAAGCAGAATTAGTAAAAGAGCCACGATCTCTTCTTTCTAAGCCGTCTTCCAGTCTCTTCCTCTGGTAGCTGAGCGCGTTCAGTCATAGCGTGGATCGGTTGGGGGACTTCAGCCTGGATCATCCTCGGATTCGCCTTAGCTGCGTTGTTCGTTTAAGTTCCTCTTGTACAACCCAAATATAGCTCCTGAGAGGCAGATCGAGTTCGCCCTGACGATGGAGATTCAGGGCGAGTCCCTCCTCAAAGAATGCTTTAGGGGGCACTTGCTTCCTATCCGAAAGAGTCCAGTTTATAAGCCAAAATGGGGATTTCGAATACGTCGAATAAACGGATACTCCAATCAACGCCCAGCCGTATAGGAGTTCCACAATGAATCAACTTGAAACAATGCACCACGCCGGCGTAGCAAGTGCTGCCTCCTTATCCAATTTCAAAAACACGGCCGTAACCGTCGCTGTCGATCCGATCTACCTATCGGCATGCCCAAACATGCGCGCATCACGGGCTACACATTGCACAAAGTTGCTGAAAGCGTCACGGGTGCGCCCTTAGCGCATTCGATAACGTCGCTGCCCTGACAAATGTGAGCTTCATTGCACCAGGAGATACACGATGGCAACCACAAATAATGTTCTACCTATATGCAATTCGCAATTTCTATTCAACGCAGAGATTGGCGAACATGATGACGGGCTTTCGATATTTCTTAGTGTTCGTTGCAACCTATTCCGTATCGCATACCGCATGCTCAAAAATGCGGCTGAAGCAGAAGATATTGTCCAGGATGTCTGGTTGCGATGGCAGACAACGGATAGGAGAGTCGTCTTGGATCCGCCCGCCTACCTCGCGACCGCAACAACACGGATGTGCATTAACCTATATCGGTCCGCCCGTTGCCGTCGTGAGAGATACGTCGACTCATGGCTTACAGAACCAGTTGATACTGTCAGTAACCCATGGCAGGGTACGGAATGCAAGGAAGCATTGATGTCCGCGGTCTGCGAACTCCTTGAGAAACTGCGTCCGACAGAACGAGCTGCTTATGTTCTTCGCAAGGCTTTCGATTGTTCGTATCGTCAGATAGCCAACATCCTTCAAATGGAGGAAACGAATGTTCGCCAACTCGTTAGCCGTGCTCGGAGGAGTCTTGCGGATGGACGTCGGGCGCGTGCAAGCTCAGCCAGGCAAAAGCGGCTTTTGGGTGCATTTATCGATGCAGCTCAGACTGGAGATCTAGCCACACTAGAGAATCTTTTGATTCAGGATGTTTTCTCTGGCCCCGAAAGCAGTAGGCCCTTGCGTGCCGCACCGTTCTCGGTTCTTAGTCACGAATCTATCGCGAAGTATATCGCCGCTGTTGCTTCGCATATCAGTGTCCATCATGGGAAAACAGTCGAACGAATGCCTTGGGATGGAGCAGTTCCCATACTCACCGCGACGGATGTCCTCGCGCCTGCCGGAGGTGACAGATGAGAGACACAAATGAAATAGACAGGATAGAGGCTGATATAGACCAAGATTAGAAGAAATACATTGCAAGGGTACACACAGAAAGAGATATTGGAAAATGTTCCGCACCAGGGATAAGCTGCAGCGTGCCAACGAATACGCCTTCTCTGCGAAACGCAATCGTTAGCGGAGAGTATTCGGAAAAAAATAATGTTGGGGTGGGCGAGGGGTTAGATTAAATCTCTCACCGAAAAGCTCTCCGAACGGATGAGGCAGAAGAGCTCCCGCCTACTACGCGCAGCCAAGATCTCAGGGTCAGAGATGTCGAAGCAATGAGAGGTACCGCTTTTCATCGCCGGAGAACATCACGGTTGGGTCCGACTCAAAGACTCACTTCTTTAGCTTCTTCAACTCCATCGGTCGAAGCATCACTTCGATCGATTCTTCGCTTAGCGGAGCATCATCAGAATCTCCTGTGACGAGCTCCTCTGCAGACTGGAAAAGCTGCTCCTCGTAGGGCTTCTGTAATATGAGATTATCGCCGGGGCCGATCATCGATCTCATGGTGCTTGGAGTAAGCATCTGCTGCCTCGATACGAAGTCGCCTGTCCCGAATCGAACCGAATCCTCCGCAATCAAAATCATTCGCAACTCCTCTTCAATCTTTTCCAGATACACCTCCTCCTGACTAGCAACCGTCTCGTAATACATCTTTTTGTCGGATGGCAGCGTCGATTTCATATTGGAATGGTCAGTCATTTCAGTCACTCCTCGACTTGTTCATATTCTGATTCAAGGGAGTCCACCCATGGGACTTTCATATAAAAGACAAATCACTATGCCGGATTGTGACAATTTATCTGAGTATTTATGAACTCATTCTTGTCACATTCAAGAGGGCTGTCCTGTCTTATAAATACAAAGAGTATGGGACTGCATTGTTGTCGTTCCCATCTCCATCAAGAGCCGCGGCTGCAATACGGAATCTTGGATGAGGTAATGTTCTATGTGTAGTTTGGAGACCATGAACCGCATTTGCGCGCGAGACGAGACGGACGTGCATGAATCTTCGAATCCATTAATTACCTCACTCCGAAAGCATTGCATGTCTGCGACGCGAGCCAGAGTGGCTATCGATGCGCCGCTTGACTCCACGACGTATGCTCGGATGTTCCCGGAGCTCCCATCGTTTCAAGCCGATGAACAATTCCTGCATGCGCTAGGCCGCGTGGGCGGGATATGCGATTGCGGCGACACTGATGACTCTCCTGACCATCTGGGAAATACCGCTGCCGGGTGGCCTATCCTCGGCCAATTTGTAGCTCACGATATAACAGCCGATCGGTCTGTGCTGCGATCGCATACCAATACGGCAGAATTGCGCAATGCCCGCAGTCCGCAACTCAACCTTGAATGCCTTTACGGCGACGGCCCAATCGGCCATCCCTTTCTTTACCAGCGTGACGACCCAGCAAAGTTCTTGCTTGGCCTGAGCGGAGCGGACCTCCAGCGAAATTCAGAACAGACGGCGCTTATTGGCGATCCGCGCAACGATTCGCACATGCTCATGTCACAACTACACCTCGCCATGCTCAAGGCTCACAACACGTTTGTCGATGAAGCGAGGCTCATTGGAGTTACTAACGATCGCGTGTTCGATGAGGCAGCTCGGCAATTGCGATGGCACTATCAATGGATTGTTCTCAACGAGTTTCTGCCTGCTCTCGTCGGGCAGGCGCTTGCAGGCCAGGTGGTTCGAGAAGGTCCGCAATGGTTTCGCCCGGATCATAGCGTATTTATACCGCTTGAATTTGCCGATGCCGCCTATCGGTATGGTCACTCCCAGATTCGAGACCGCTACCAGCTGAACTTAGAAAGTGATCCTGTACCGCTCTTTCCCGATCTTCTGGGATTTCGAGCGGTGCCTCGTCAACACCGAGTTGACTGGAGACTTTTCTTCGACGCACCCGGCGTGAAATTGGCTCAACAGTCTAAGAAGATTGATGGAAAGCTTGTCCGGGCGCTCATTGAATTGCCCGTAGCCGTGACCGGTGAATGCGAGATTGAAGCCTATCATTCTCTCGCTGTGCGCGACCTCCAACGAGGCCAGGGGGCCGGTCTACCATCTGGCGAAGCCGTAGCCTGTCACCTGGGAATCTCCCCCCTCACCAAGGACCAGGTTGGCATCGCTTCTACCGGTTGGAATGGAGAGACTCCTCTTTGGTTCTACATTCTTCGCGAAGCCGACGTCTGCACAGGTGGTAATCAGCTGGGTCCAGTTGGTGGCCTGATCGTTGCTGAGGTATTGGTGGGACTCATCGATGCTGATACGACTTCATTTCGCCGGAGCCAACAGGAATGGCGACCCCAAAAAACCCTTATGGAGTTGTTGGCCTAGTGGCAAACGAGGTGTCCTGCCATCCCATGAGGCATGTCCCGTGATGTTTTAGGTAGTTGTGCAGCACCGAGCATCGTAGCTGTGCCAATGAATGCCAGGATTGTGTAACAAATCGTTGGGCTGTTCGGCCCTAGCTAGTGCAACCGGCTGATGCAAAATAGTCGGTCGAATGGAGGGAATAGTCATGAAGATCGTAATGATCGGCGGCAGTGGGCTTATCGGATCGAAGGTTGTTAACAAGCTTCGCGAACACTGACACGAGGCTGTACCGGCATCACCAATTCAGGCGTCAACACACTTACTGGCGAGGGGCTTGCCGAAGTGCTGAAAGGTGCTTCGGTAGTCATTGATGTATCGAACTCCCCCTTCTTTGAGGAAACGGCGTCAATGGACTTTTCACCACCGCGACGCGGAACCTTCTTCAGTATGGGCTAACCGCTGGCGTGCAACATTATGTCGCGTTGTCTGTCTTCGGGACTGATCGCCTAGCCAAGAAAAGGCCATCTGGACACAGAAAAGACGATTCGCGGCTACTTTCGTGCGAAACTGGCGCAGGAGAGACTTATCGCTGAATCTCCTATCCCTTATTCAATCGTCCACGCTACCCAGTTTTTTGAGTTCGTCAAGAATATCGCTGACGAGTGCCTCGGCGATTTTGCACTCATCGAACTGTTGAGAGTTGGATGGCACACGGCGCATTAGTCCTCATAATACCGACGCCGCTGGCCTGCAAAAAATGAGATCCGCTACCTGAATGCGACTGCTGTGATGGACGTCCGAATGGCCGCCAAAGGCGGCTATCAGGAATCTTGCTGCGAGCCTTCCAGAGCCATCATTGTTTTGGTGAGGATCTGTTCAGGAGATAAATGGCAACGCAAAAGCATCTCAACTGCGAGAGCGAGAGTTGCTTGTTGCTTGCCGAAAAGCGCTTGCCACATGTATTCCTGACTTGTCTGAAGTTCCTCATGTGTCATGAATGGGCCCTCCTGATCGCCCGAGGCATGGTTACTCAACATCAATATTTGATAGCGACTTGGTAGTAATTACTCGCCACTTTTTTTGACATGCGTGTGGAGAAGATCGGACCTACAGACATGAGCCTGATTGCATCCTCCGGAATGACAAAATGGAATCGTGATCTTGAATAGCGTTCCAGTCTCACTTCCCCCATCAAGGTAGATCTCCCCGCCATGATCCTCGACAATCTTCTTCGCTATCGCGAGGCCCAGGCCGCTGCCCTCGGCCTTTCCATAGCTCACAAAGGGTTCAAAGACGGATTCCTGAATTGCAAGGGGAACGCCGGGGCCGTTATCCCAAACGTCAATTTGCAAGCAAGCTTGATCTCCAGTTGTAGTTATGACGATCCGCCCTGAGTCCGGAGAAACTGCCTCGCAAGCATTCAAGATGAGGTTGGCGACCACTCGTTCGAGACGGTTGGAATCGAACCAACCTAGGGTCAACCCTTCATGAAGATGCTTGATCGCAATGTGGCGGAACTCCTGTCTCACACTTGTCATCCGGATCGCGCGCTCGACTGTGTCAACGATGTTTCGGGCAGCAGGCTGAAGAGTGTCACGCCCCTTGGAGCACTCCAACAATGAAGTGACCAACTCATTCATCCGGTCGATGGACCAGCGGATTTCCTGATAGAACTCGTTCCTTTCCGTCTCACTGATGCCTGACTGGGTCAGAAATTCCGCATTTGCCAGGACGGCGGTCAAAGGAAGACGAAGATCGTGGCAAATGAGGGCGATCATCCTGCTTACGTCGGATTGCGGCTCCGGAATTGGAGTATTTCTTTGAACGCACCGCAAAGACCCAGCGGGCATTAACCGCTCTCTACACATAGCTTGCTCCAGCATTGAAACCCCCACCGTTTTTGGTGAGCCGAGGTTCATAGAGGAAGGGTCCCTTCCGGCTTCGGTGTGCACTACTTTGTGGCCCTAGATTCGATAGATAAAGTCTCCTCTTTTAGCTGTTCGGCCAAAAACGGAGTCGTGCGAACAAGACCTACGCCGCGGTTCCGCAGGTCCCTGAGGAGAGCTATCCCCTCCGCGTCGGCGAATGAGATGTCCGCCAGTTCGAGGGACAACTGAACCTCATCGGGGAACGTATGCACATTGCACGCTGTGCGAAGCTCCTCAACCCAGGGACCCGTTATCCGGCCCTCTACCCGAAGAGTTACTGCAATCTTCGATGATTCGACAACTGTGATCCTCAGCATTGCTGTTTACCTGATTGCCTCTGGAATACTGCAATCGACATGCCATCCAGAAGACCAGACCAGGTCTGAAGCGTCTCCCGAGATCCACTGAGACCGTCCGAGCCAACATCTCAATAAAATCACTGGTTTGCGAAAGGCTTGCCGACATCTGTTCGCGCTCCCGCTGCTAAGATGGCGGACGGCTATTTCCTCCGGGGCTCTGGACTGCGAGAGGGATCCACCACATTCGGTAACCGCGGGCGAATTGGTGCAGGAGGAACTACGACGGGCGGTGGCGAGATGTCTTGATGCCGAGCTTATCCATCCGGTGGCGAAGTGTGTTTGGATGAAGATTCAGGATCTTCGCAGCGCCCTTTGGACCATCAACCACTCCACTGGCTTGTTGAAGCGCGGCGAAGATATGGTTTCGTTCTACTTCGTCCAGTGTGAGGAGTGGTTTTGGAGACTTGAGGTCTGCTTGCCGATCTTCTGGAGAATCCTCGTCAGGAGCCTCCATTCCTTTCGCAGCGGCGGCAACCGGCATCAGATCGCGATCCAGCCGGAGGGTTGGGTCCGCCGATACGATAATCGCGCGCTCAATTACATTCTGCAACTCGCGAATATTTCCTGGCCATGGATAATTCACCAGATTTTCCATCGATTCTCGTGAAACACCGTCCATCTTCTTTCCCAACCGCTTGGAGAACTGGGACAGGCAGAAAGCCACGAGTTGGGGAATGTCGGCGCGGCGTTCTCTCAATGGAGGAAGCTCGATGGGAAACACGTTGAGGCGGTAGAAGAGATCTGAGCGGAATCTGCCCGCCTGGACTGCTTCATGGAGATTGCGGTTTGTGGCGGCAATCACGCGCACGTCCACTCGCAAAGGGTGGCTGCTCCCTACCGGCTCAAACTCGTGTTCTTGCAGGACCCGGAGCAGCTTCACTTGCGTCTCCAGGCAAAGTTCCCCGATTTCATCGAGGAAGATTGTGCCGCCGTTGGCAAGTTCGAAGCGGCCGATGCGTCGCTCGAGTGCGCCTGTGAAGGCCCCTTTCATATGCCCAAACAGTTCGCTCTCTACCAAACCAGCCGAGATGGCGCTGCAGTTCACACTCACCAGAGCGCGGCCATTGCGGGAGCTTCGGCTATGGATCGCGCGCGCCACGAGTTCCTTCCCCGTCCCCGTTTCGCCGTAAATGAGCACCGTCGAATCCGTGGGAGCGACCTGCTCCACGGCGTGGAGCGCCTTCAGCAGTGCTGGACTATTACCCACGATCTCCTCGAAGTTATGCTCTGCACACAGTTCCTCCCGGAGATAAACGTTCTCCTTCTCCAACCTTGCTTTCAGGCTGTCAATCTCCTGGTAGGACTGCATATTTTGAACCGCCAGTGCAACCTGGTTCGCCACTTCCTGCAAAAAACCGGCGTCCTCATCCGAATACCGATCCCTTTGCTGGCTCACGAGGCTGAGCAGTCCGATACATTTTCCTTGAAGAGCCAGTGGTACGACACACATCGACTGGATACCCTCTGCGGCTAGGCGGCGCTCGTTGGGAAACTGCTGCTCATTCTTAAGATCGTGGCGCACGAGAGGTCGCTGATGGTCGAACACCCAACTGCCGCAGGTTTCGTTGCGGCTGAACTCCTGTCCTGTCCGAAAGTAGTCCGAGAGCAGCTCTCCCTCCACGGCGAGGAAACGGAAAGAATCTCGCTCCGGCTGGTAGAGGGTAATCGCACATCGGTCGAATGAGATAACCGGATGCAAGGCCTCTGAAATGGAAAGCAGGAGGGCCTGCTGTGTCAGATTCGTGATGATGGCATTGTTGATCTGAAGCAAGCTGCGGTTCTGCTCTTCACTTTTACGGAGAGCCGCTTCCACCTGTTTCCGCTCCGTGATATCGATAAAAGTGATCAGCGCCCCTAGGGTCTTACCTTCCCGAATGACAATATGGGACCAAAACTCCACGGGAAAGCTCGTGCCATCTTTTCTCCAATAAACCTCATCGTCCCTATGGACGTTCTCGTTTTTTTTGAAACCAATATAGATGGGACATTCTTCAATTGGATATGGGGTTCCGTCTTTTCGTGTATGGTGTTCCAGCGCATGCATGTTTTTTCCGAGTAACTCGGCGGGGTGGTCGTATCCGAGAATGCGCGCTGCCGCAGGATTGGAGAAAAGACAAATACCTTCTGAGTCGCAGCCACAGATCGCTTCCGAAGCAGAATCCAGTATCAGGCGAATTAGCTCATCGCTATTGAACAGAATGTGTTCAGCCTGCACTCGCAACGTGTTGTCTTCAGAAAACGGCATGGTGAACCTTGGCAAATAAGCACCGTAGCCGAGGGATCAGATGGTTGACTCTATATGTTCGCGACGCATCTTGGAAATCACTATATAGAAGAGTGGGTCATCGGATTTTTTGAAAAGATGGGTCCAAACCTGAAGTACCGACCTAACCAACCTGTTTCGAATAGTTTCGACTCACTCTGACAGGGTGGCGGCACAAACCGGCGGTGCAGACCAATCTAGTTTTCATACCACTCAATTTTCTTTTGTGCCTCTGAAGTCGAGTTATCGGCAACTACGATTTCCAGTTGGAGATAAGAGGGCTTATCACGATTCGACCCTTACGGAGAACAAGAAGCCGAAGGGGTCATTCACAGGCTCTTCCAAATTCTGCTTGCAACCGAGGTAACGCCTGATCCCAGCGGCAAGTTCCGGACTTAGCAAGCCTGCATCTGCCGCCTCGTCAGCAAGTCGCCTGACTGCCGCAAGCCTTTGATTGATCGTACCTGCAGCTAGTCCGAGCGATTCTAGGTGAAGTCGGAAACGTAGGACCACGTTCGGTTCAGAGCCAGTCTCGATTGAGGTGGGGGCTTCTTTGGGGGTATTTCTATATCTGCCAGAACGTAAACTGCGATATATATTCACTTAGATCAGCGGTTGGACTCCAGCCCGGCCACCAGAACCTCATCCGAGAACGTCCGAAGTAGTCCAATACGGTCCGCAAAATATCCTAAAGCCTAGGATTCATCACCATTCTGTGGTGCAAAACAGTCCGGCTGAGTATTTATGACAGCCAACTTTCAGAGGGATATTTTTCGGGGGGGTATCGCTAGATTGGGGAAGAAGTCTTCTGATTCCCGTCGCTCCATTCAAGGAAGGTCTGAAGGAGTGCTACGCCAAATAGCAAAGATAGATATGACCTGGCACGTTTCGGACGCGAAGCAGCTTTCGGACCGCCTTAGCGCCAACCCACGTATCATGCCCACCACCTTCGAACGATTCTCGAACATCGGGCTCAATCAGAAGGTGTGACGCATTCACAGCGTCCATGCCATTGGCTTGCGCGAACGAATCGCAGCGGAAATTGACTCGCAATTTCGCGGATATCGTCGAAACCAGCCGCGGCACTGTCGAACTCGTAAAGGGCGTGGATCCTCCAGCGTATCTCGGTGGCGGAGGCTCTCAAACCAGGACAACAATTGGACAAGTACGCGAATGCGCTCATGGCCCAGTTCTAGGAGCAAACACTCAATGAGATCGGTGCAGCCCGGTTCGACGCAATCTTAACGTGACTCTCAATTTCACTTCGGGCGCGACCAGCGAGTTTGCGCCTCTTGCTAGGGACAGGCGTCGTCTACGGTTGGAAAGAGTCATGCAGGATCAGTGCGAAGACGTTGGGCGTTATAGTGCCGATACTCGATAGCATCATTTGGAAGTCCCCTTTTCACCGGGCTGCCGCGAGCGTCCCTCCAGGCAAAGAGATAAATAACTCGCGATGAATCCGAAGGGAGCTGAGGTCTCGGGCTAGACAAACCCCCAAGACATGACCGCCATTGTGTTAGAGTACCGCACCCTAGTCGCAGAAGCCTGATTGTGGCGAACTTCGTCAAAGCTAAGCTAAAGGCAAAAGCCGACACGTTTCTTCTTGACGCACCCTTCGATGCTGCCATATGCTCCATCAACTGAACCTATAAAGCACGTTGATATCGCTGGATTCAATATCCAAAGAAGGCAATGACCGCATGGGCAATTGGGATATTTGCCTATAGTAGCAGTTGGGGTGCAGGAAAACTGACATGGTGATGCGAATGATGAAGCGGAACTTATGTCTCTCGGTTTGCGTAAACGCCTGAATACGGACAGGCTCAATTGGGTGCTCCACAGAAAGTACTTGTGCGATCCCTCCACGCCCAACCCTATATCGGCATACTTTCTCTGAAGTATTGATCGTCTATCTATCTGCTACGGGAAACTCCAAACTGCCGGTATCAGGCAGGCAGAGGTATTCGTCTTCAGTAATATGAGGAGGCCCTATGAGCAAAATCTTTCATCAGAATGACAACGATACGACCTTTAGCCGACCGGGCAATATGACAAAAGAATTCGCCGGGTTAAAGGGCACAATGCTTCTTATCAAAAGGTCGTTATGCGTTGGGTTCATCGCGTTATCGATCGTTTGCTCTCCAGTCTTCGCGCAGAGCACCACCGCTGACGTGGTAGGCACAGTAACCGATAGCACTGGTGCAGTCGTACCGAATGCCAAAGTCGAACTTACGAGCGTTGAGACCCATGAGACGAGAACACTAATCTCTGGCGCAGGTGGCGAGTACGCTTTTACTCTTCTTAAACCCAATCACTACTCCCTGAAGGTGACGGCTCCAGGCTTTAAGGTATTCACTATTCAATCCTTCAGTCTTGCGGCTGGCGACCGTGCTCGTGAAGACTCTCATCTTGATCTAGGTTCGAACCAGGAAATCGTAAATGTCGAGGCTACTCCGCCAGCACTTCATACCGATACCTCGGCGCTGATAACGACCGTGACAGAGAAAGCTACGCAGGAACTCCCTTTGAACGGGCGTAACTTCATCAATCTGGTTCAGGTGACTCCGGGAGCTACTGAGGGCCTCAACAACGGACTTGCGAGCGGCAATCGTCCCGATGACCGTCGCCAGACTTCGTCCGTTTCCGTGAACGGTCAGGCCGACATGATGAACAATCAAATGGTCGACGGTATGGACAATAATGAGCGCGTCATCGGCTCCATCGGAGTACGGCCTTCGGTGGACGCTATTCAAGAAGTCAGCGTACAGACTAATGTCTTTACCGCTGAGGTTGGACGCTCCGCTGGAGCTACAGTGAATGTCATTACGAAGTCAGGGACAAATCAGTTTCACGGAACGGTATTTGAGTTCTTCCGTAACGACGTGTTGAACGCCAATCCGTACAAGTTTGGCGCGAATATCCCGAAGCCCAAATACCGTCAGAACCAGTTCGGCGGCAGCCTCGGTGGACCCATCTTCAGGGATAAGACCTTCTTCTTCGCTGATTATGAAGGCCTCAACATCGTCCGCAATCTGAATCCGACGACGACCACTGTGCCTACGCTCTTCGAGCGCAATAACGTCGGTAATTTCACAGATAATCCGGCGATTAACAAGATTGTTGCGCCAGCGAACTTCGACAAGATCGGTCTTCAATATTTCAACCTGTTCCCATTACCTACTAACAATTCTGTCGTCTCGGGAAATTACATTGGTGCGCCGAAAAACACCCAGAATAATAAGACGGCTGACGGCCGGGCAGACCACCGCTTTGGCAACGGAGATCTCTTCTACCTTCGCTATACCTACAATTCAGTGGACACCAGCATCGGTAGTCTCTTCCCTCAGGTAAACTCCGCAGCTGGTCTTATCGTTCCTGGTGGAAACTTAGCCAGCTATCCAGGCCCCGCGGTGACCCGCGCCCACCAGGCCCAATTGGACTACATCCACAGCTTCACTCCCAACCTTCTGATTGAGTTGAAGGCCGGCTATACCCTTCTGGACAACGCACAGTATCCTCTGAACTTTGGAAATGCAATAAATACGGCTATGGGCCAACCCAACATGAACGTCGACTCCCGCACCGCGGAACTCTCGGCTGTTACGGTCGCCCAGGGTACAGCCCCGACATTGGGTAACCGGCCGCCTATCATTTACCACGAGAACACTTACCAGTACGACGGAGCTGTGAGCTATATCCATGGCAAGCAGACCATTAAGATTGGCGCTGGCGTCATTCGCCGTCAAGACGCTGTAACTCAGACCGACACGGCAAATGGCAATTGGTCCTTTACCGATTTCTCCACTCTGCTCTCCGGCGATTACGTGAATGGGGGGCGTAACAAAATTCTTTACACCCCCCACAATCGCAGCTGGGAACCGCACGTCTTCTTTCAGGACGATGTGCACCTCACGCCGAAGCTGACCCTCAATCTGGGTCTCCGTTACGACCTGTTCACCCCATATACCGAGATCAACAACATTCTCTCTAACTTTGACACGGATCTTGCGCGCATCGTAATCGCGAACCAGGGTGGCATCGATGGCCACGGAAATATTCGCACGGATTACTCCAACTTTGCACCGAGGTTCGGCTTCGCCTATACCCCGATAGAAAGGACGGTTATCCGTGGAGGCTTCGGGATGACCTATGCTCCGGAGAACACGACCTCTGGTTCAGCACTTGTGAACCAGCCGTTCACGGCCACATGGGGAGCCTACACTCCCACACAGGCCAGGGACGCGGCGGTTGCAAATTTAGGATACACACCAGCCGCAGCCGCTCAGTTTCTCAAGTTCGCCGGTGGTCTTCCGACGCCTGCTCCGAATAGCGCCACCAACCCGAGCGGCACGATCACCGCAGCTCTCGATCCACATTTCAAATCCACTTATATTGAGCAATTCAATCTGACCGCGGAGCGAGAGTTCGGTGGCTTCGTTGGGAGTGTATCTTACGTCGGACAGTTGGGGCGCCGTATTGCGTTCTATCTTTCCGACTACAACACTCTGGCACCCACTGCGAGTATCTATCAGAACCCCAACGATACAACCACCAACACGCCCGCGATCTCCAACTCTAATTTCAACTCGTTGCGTCGATTTGCCGGGAGTGTTCCACTCGTAACGTCCATTCCTTACTACACAAGCAGGGGGATTAGCAGCTACCATGCAATGCAGGCTGTTCTGAAGCGCCGCTTCAGCAAAGGGCTAGATATGCAGCTCGGTTACACGTGGGCTCGTCTGCTCGACGATGCGGAATCGATCAGCAACAACGGTGGCAATGGTTTTGGTTCGTCCGCAGAATTGATCGCGACGATCGACTACGGCAACGGCAACCTGGATGTACGTCAGCGTGTGACAGGAACATTTAACTACGCTCTTCCCTTTGGTGAGGGTAAGCATGGCTTTACCGGAATTTTGGTGAAGGGGTGGCAAACTAACGGCCTGTTCGTCTGGAATACTGGCATGCCGTTTTCCGTGACCAATACCATCAACCGTAGTGGCACTCGCCCCAACGCGGGTAATGGTGATCGTTCGAACATGGTTGGCAATGGCAAGGTCTCCAGTCCAAGCGTGGGTCGGTGGTATGACGTGAACGACTTCGTCTTCCAGAAAGTTGGCACGGTCGGAACCCAACGCCGCAACCAACTTTACGGGCCCGGCCTGCAGCGTGTAGACCTCTCGCTCTTCAAGACGTTCGACATCACGGAACGGTTGAAGCTTGAGCTCCGTGCGGAAGCATTCAACGTGCTAAATACTACGCAGTTTGCTAATCCGAACTCGTCGCTGTCTCTCACGCCTTGTACGGCGGTCGCGCCTTGCTCCGGCAGCTATCCGGTAGCAGGCTTTCAGCCGGTCTCCACGTTTGGCACGATCACCTCAACCGCCAACGCTTACAATCCGCGCCTGATCCAGTTTGCAGCTAGGGTGAAATTCTAACCGGCCTAGCCATACCGGACCGGCGCTCCGTAATGGACGCCTTGCCGTCGTCTTAGCGGATTCCAATGCCGCATAACTGCATCCCGTCTACTCATTAGGCGTGGAATGGTACTAAGGAAATTGAATGATAATTCGCACAATTAAACATGCAATGGATCTAGCAGAAGAGAGCCGGATATCGGAACGGCGCTTCATTTCAACTCAGGGACATCTGTCGAAGTCCTACACAATAATTGCTGTTTGAGGGTCGGATGAGCGATCCTCCACGCTCGATGCCAGCAAAGGTCGTTAGACCTTTCGGAAGGGTGCGAGGAACAGTCGAGTGCAGTAGTTATAAAAGGATATCCTCATCGTATCGTTGCAGATCACTAGATCTGGATTAATGCTGATGCTGCGGCGCCTTGAACACCGGCATATCGACGTGCTTTAGCAGGAACCATCTTTGGTGGACGTTGCTTTCCAAAGTGCAGTTTATCTTCAGTTAGCTTTTGTACCTCTTCAATGAAGTATGTGTGGTCCTGTATCAGTCCGCCGCTCAAAATAATCAGTTCCGGATCGAACAGATTCGAGATATTGGCTAATCCCTCTGAGAGGTAACTGGCAAGGCGCTTGTAAGCATCGCGTGCGGTGGGGTCTCCGGCGAGCGATAAATTACTAATCTCGTGTGCTAAACCGGAGTTATCCGAGAAGACTGGGCGTCCTGGATGCAGCTGCAGATATTCATGAATGAGCGCCTCGGTCGACACATACGCCTCTAGGCAGCCTCTTCGGCCACAATTGCATGGACGTCCATCGAACTGTATTGTTTGATGGCCAATCGTTCCTGCAAAGCCGTGGGTGCCACGAATCAGCCTGCCATCGATAACAACTCCGGCACCAATGCCGGTACCTATCGTGATCGCCGCGAAGCTTGAGACATTCCGTCCCTGGCCGAAGCGAAGTTCGGCAAGCGCAGCCGCATGCGCATCATTCTCGACGTATACAGGAAGACCCGTTGAGGGCTGGAGATATCCGCGAATATCAAAACCTGCCCATCCGGGAAGGTTGTCTGTTGCTGCGAACACGGTGCCGTTTTTTGAATCGATAGCCCCCGCGCTTGCCACCCCGATGCCGACGACATCTAAATCAGCCTCCTTGATCTTGCTCAGTATTTCTTCGACGACAGTCTTGAGTGCGTGAGCAATGCCGTTCCGTCCATCCTTCGCCATAGTAGGTAGATCGTGTGGGAACAGAAGATCACCGTCTTCGCGTACAACGGCAGCTTTAATTGCGGTTCCACCGATATCAATACCAATGACGTAACGCGGCGATTTGGTTGGAGACGCACGTTTAAGCGCTTCGACGAACGTGGTCGTTATCGTGCCCGGCCGCGTGATGGCCGATCCCACAACAACGCACCATGCTCCGGCCTCGATCGCGCGGCGAGCCAAGGCTGGGGTTGAAACATTTCCTTCTGCGATGACGGGCTTGCCCGTATTCTGTGCCAATGCTGCTACGAGTTCAGGATGGAAACCGACGGTCCCCTTTGTCTCCTCGGTATATCCATGGAGCGTGGGCGCTACGAAATCTACACCAGTTTCTGCGGCACGTATGCCATCCTCCAGGGTTGCGATATCTGCCATCACCAACAAACCAAGCTCTTCGTGAATACGTCTGACAATCTCACGCCAGGGTTCTCCGTACGCATGGATCCGGTCTGTGCAATCAAGCGCGATAATGTCGGCCCCAGCATCTGCCAGTTCCTTAGCAGAGGCGAAGTCCGGCGTGATTCTAAGCTGCCCGCCCTCGTAGGTCTTCTGAATAGCGATGATGGGAAGGGAAGTATTTTGTCGCACAGCCCGAACATGCTCCGGGCTGTTCAGACGAAAACCACTTGCTCCTCCAAGAGCAGCCGACTGCGCGACTCGGCACAGGGTTTCCGTGTCCTCCATAGGATCGTTCGGATATGCCTGACAGGAAACGACAAGCTTACCGCGCAGGGCTTCAAGAATCTCTTTTCCACGAGAAGATGGATTGTTGTACAAGTGAGGCTCCAGAAGATGGTGTCGGAAGCTGTATCAGTATAGTTGTATAGTCTACTGAAGATTCCACCTAGATTACCCAATCAGTTGAATCGGAGAACACCTATCAGATGCATGACCGGTTGATTGTTGGTGCCCTCCTGGCAGTTCTTTCAGGCGTGATGAATGGCACCTTTACCTTGCCTATGCGCTTTCTCGGTCGATGGTCTTGGGAGAACGTCTGGGGTGTTTTTATTGCTGACGCGTGCCTCGTTCTTCCGGCGCTAATCATCTCCGTCACCGCAACCAATAGTTGGGATCTGCTTTTACATGCTCCGCGCAATGCTGTGATGATCTCTTTGGCCGGAGGCTTCGCCTGGGGTTTTGGCGCAATTATGTTTGGACAGAGTGTTAGCGCAATCGGTATTGCTTTATCCAACACCTTTGTATTGGCAATCAGCTCAGCATTTGGTTCCCTGATTCCAATGATCTTTCTGTCTCCCGAGAAGCTCCACCAACGATCAGGACATTACGTGTTGGCTGGAATTGCGATCGAGATTACAGGAATCGCCTTGTGTGGACGTGCCGGGCTTCTGCGTGAGCGTGCCAACTCAAGTTCCGGTGACCAGCGTGGAGATCTCGTGGGAACCGCAAAGCCCTTGTGGATTGCTCTGCTCCTCGTAACCGGATCGGGGCTTCTATCAGCCGTGTTCAACATCGCATTTGCACTATCGAAACCAATCTCTGACTTCGGTCAAGAAAACGGGCTTGGCGCGTTCGCTAGTACAAATCTCATATGGGTCCTAATGCTCGGAGCCGGAGCGGTTTCTAACCTTGCATTCTGTATGTTCCTTGTGTTGAAAAATCAGAGCGCTAACAAATTTGTTCAATCGGGTAGCAGTCGTCTCTACCTGCTCGGCGCAATAATGGCCGCGTTATGGGGCGGCAGTATCTTCGTCTACGGAGCAGCCGTACCAAGATTGGGGCCTCTAGGGCCGTCCATCGGCTGGCCGTTGAGTCTAGCGACTGGGCTTTTGGTAGCGAATGTCGTTGGGTTCATTCTGGGTGAATGGAGAGGAGCTCCAAGACGAGCCTTGGTCTATATGGGTCCAGGCATTGCGGTGCTGATTCTGGCTGTTGTCGTTTTGAGTAGGGCGAACTGAAAATTGGACTTGGGATCATTTCGAACGGGTTTTCCACGCGCAGATTGGCGCAGCAGCAGCCAGTTGCGAGACAGATCCGAGGAACGGTTCTACGGTTGAACCTGCCTCAATGAAAAGAGGGGATGTGTAAGAAGTGAAGATGTTTGCAAATATGCGTGAGCTAAAGATGCGGGTGTGCGTTCGATACGCTACCGTCTTCGGACTTGGATTTGTAGTGATGGTAGCATCGTCGTCTCAGCAGACGACAACACCTCCTCGAAAGCTCCTGGATGTGATGCGTGTCTCTGCGTTGGGAGACGCGGCACACGCCTTAGTAATCCCCAAAAAAGGACCTGTCATAGAGTTCAAATGTGACGTAGTTATCGTGGGTGCAGGACTCGGAGGTGTAAGCACCGCGCTCGCAGCGAGTAAGCGGCATACAGTTTGCATAACCGAACCCACATTGTGGGTTGGAGGCCAGGCGACTTCGCAAGGTGTGTCTGCCTTCGATGACAACAAATGGATCAATACGACCGGAGGAAGTTCAACCTACCTCGCCTTGAGTGATCGCATCCGCTCTTATTACGCAAAGTATCGCCGCAATCTTTCAGTAAGCGAAGAACAGTCTATTCGAGGCGCAATGTCCAACCCAGGCGGATGCTGGGTTGGAAGGCTTTGTTTCGAACCTGCGCCGGCGGAAGAGCTCCTGATGTCGATGCTTCAGCCCGCACTGCGTAACGGAAACCTCAAACTCTGGACTCACACCGTTCCAGTTGAGGTAAACCGCAATGGCAGAACGATTACAAGTGTTTTGGCCTATGACTTTGGGAAGTCGCAATGGCTCAGGCTTCGAAGCGATTTTTTCGTGGAGGCGAGCGAACTGGGAGAATTACTTCCACTGAGTGGACTGCCGTATCGCGTGGGCGCAGAGTCTCGTTCCGAGACGCACGAGCGAAACGCTCCCGAGCAGGCTAACCCTCGAGCCAGCCAGAGCTTTACGTATCCGTTCATTTTAGAGAAGCACCCACGCGCAGGGAAGGCAGACGACATGAAGCCACCGGCGTATGAGAGCTTTTTACAGCACTACACCCTCACGGTCGACTATGGGAAAGGCAAACTTCTTACCTACGGTTTTTTTGAAGCAGAGCCACAGCTTCCAGGCTCGTTTTGGAATTATCGGCGATCGGTCGATGCATCACTTTTTCAAGTCAAGTACTTTCCGGCTGACCGAAGCATGATTAATTGGAGCAGCAACGATCACTGCGATGCGAATCTTCTTAGTACTGACCCTTTATTGCAGGCGCAGGCAATGCAAAACGCCAAGCGGGCTTCGTTGGGATTTGCATGGTGGATCAGGCACAAAGTGCCCAGGGATGACAAGGGAGGAGAAGGTTATCCCGAACTCGTCGTGATGCCAAACGCTATGGGGAGCGATGATGGACTCTCGCAGCATCCCTACATTCGAGAGTCCCGCCGAATTATGCCTTTGCGGACAATTGTCGAAGAAGATCTGGCTGTCGATTTTCAGCATGGCGCGCGCGCAGCGCATTACCCGGACACAGTTGGGATCGGATGGTATCCGATTGATATTCACAGTTGCGATCACCAGGACTTTACCTCCCAGTCAAAGCCGTACGAGATTCCATTGGGAGCGTTGATCGATCGCGATGTCGAGAATCTCATGGCAGTAGGAAAAGCCATGGGAACAACACACATTACAAACGGTGCTTACCGACTACATCCAACTGAGTGGGCTGCGGGAGAAGCGGTTGGCGTGGCGCTGGAATGGTCTCTGGATCATGGCACTACTCCAGCGAAACTAGATGGCGATACCGTTCAAATGAGACAACTCCAGTTGGAACTCGTGCGGAGTGGCCATCCCGTTTTTTGGTACGACGATATCCCCGTCGGATCTGTCGGGTTCGCCCCAATGCAGATGGGAGCAGTACAAGAATGGTGGTCCGTTGACAGTCAAACCTTGCATGGTGAAGCCGAGAAACAGGTCTCCGGCGACGAAGCGTCCAAGGCACTCAGAGAAAGTAAGTTGCTGGGACGCGGCCCGCTAAGTTGGGAAGACCTGCGATCGATCGGTTTAGAGATCGGAGAGAATCACGGTGCATTGCGACGACAGCAGTTCGCCGAGTGGATGATTCTGAGGATGAAATGATTGCCGCTTTCGAGACGAAGCATGCACTCGAATAAACAGCGCTCTGGACTGCCATTTAGCCGCGACTATTGAGCCATGTGACGTAGTTCGAATACAGGTCGACCGACTGCGGGCTCCCTGCTAGAGCGGCAGAACCAGCCTTATTCATCAGGCCCAAATATTGATAGATAAGGATTGTTTCCACGAACGGCGAAACGGCTGCCAGTTGACGTTTAATGCGTTCGAAAGAGGCTGGCATCAAAGCGCTATCGTAGACTGCACCTTCGAATTCAAAGATCTCAACATCGGCCCAAATCTTCGCTTTCTGAGCACGATCATGTGCTTTTCTCAAACCTTCGTAAAATGCCGCGGTTTCGGTAGCCTTCGATTTACGCACACCAACCTCATCCTGGTACGCCACGATGTCGATATCCATTGAATCAAGCTGTCGAACGTATTCATCGTCCGGCTTGGCCATGCGTGTGCCATAAGGGGCGATCATGATTGGTGCATCTCGCTTGAGTTGTCGAGCTTCGTGGCTCAGAGAGTTAACGTAATCAATAAACTGGCGGGAATAGTGTGGATTAATCTCCGCTTCATCCGGCCAGTACCACCCGTAGAAGCTGGGATGATGACCGTAGCGAGCAACGAGTTCTCCGAGAGATTGAAGCCGCTTTTTTGCGGCCACAGGATCCATGATGATGTTGCTTTTCTGCCAGTTGCCATAAAAACCAGCGCCAACAAAAAACTTGACCTTATATTTGTCGGCAGCGGTGAGCACAGCCTCGAGCGGATCCAGGCACGCAAGTTTCCACTTCGGATAAATCTGTGTTTCGTAGAAAGACCGGTAATAAACAGCCGTTGCCATGAGCACGAGGTATTCGATACCAACCTCCGCCATTTCTTTAACTTTGGCATCCCACTGCTCGGCTGTGAATTGTGCCAAAGCAGAATTCCAATCAACCCCCTCAACGGTGGCATGATGCTGAAACTCAAACCAACTACCCCGGATCGGCATGATTGGGTCCGATACAGACGTGTTGTTCAGGAGTGGGTCGATTACGTTAGAGACAGTTCCCATGCAAAGAGCAGCAATAAACTCCCTGCGATTTGGTTCGTTAATCACGTCAATTCTCCGGTTGAATTCGCCGGCAATTGTCGACGATAGTATCGAATCGCATTGGCCAATCCCTTTGATTTCACTACCTCACCATTGCTATACACAGTAGCCCGGTTCACCTTTGATCTTCCGGATGTTCGTAGAGTAACGGAGCCGAAGGATTCTTCGGGAGAATGCGAGCGTCGGAGGGAACGTGAGTGAGGAGCGTCGGCTCATACACGACCGCGGCACGATCTTGCGGCTAGTGCAACGTGGCTACACAGGACAAGGCGTGTAGCTGCACTTTACTCATATGCAACTGCTTTTGCGTCATTGTGAAGATAGACATTACGAAACTCCATTCGTGGCATCCTATTACCGCGAATCTAATCCAGCTCAAAGATTCGCGGCAGCTTCATGGTGTCTCCGCGCCGCAACTTGCGTGCAAGCTGTTTTCATAAGGAATATTTGCAAACCGAGCGCCACAGTCTTCTTTGCTGTCATCGTTTCGGTACAGGTGATCGCCTTCGACGTAGCGATTATCGTTTGACCGCCGGCAACGTTGTTCGCTGCATCTCGAGCACTTTGGCGATGCAATGGGCGGGATCTATGCCGAAGTAGTCGTTGCTCGCAGTCACTTTGCCATCGGCCACGAGTTTCTTCGTTGCCCAGCCTTCTGGTACTGGTGTGGTTCCATCGCATCCTGACACCTGAGACTGTGTCCCTCCATGCGAGCCGTAACGGAATGTCATGCCAGCCTTGCCATGTACGGTGTCGCCTTCTTTACCTACCGAGATCCACTGAGACATTGTCGTGGGCGAGACTGCTTGCCCCGAATCCGTCGGAGTTGGCGCATGACCTGGAGTGGGTGCTGGAGTTCGAACAGGACCTGGCGCTAATGGAGGCGCAGCGATGATGCCCGGATCGTATGCTCCCATCGTTGTCAGGTCCGCACGCGGTTTAAAAGGGCTCATCGTCGCATCAACGGCATTGAAGCGCGGAGGATAGTAGATGAGCTCGCCGGTCAGTGGCTTCGCTGCGCCCTTGGCATTGGAATTGGCTGCTAATGACATGTTAGGCCCAACGGGGAAAACGTTGTACTTGACAAAATTTGCAGGGATAAAGCCCCTAAGGTTGCGATTGATTGGGTTCAGATTCCAACCGTCGATGTAGCTGTAGGACGTGTTCAGGCCATTGTGAAAGACTCCACCGGAACTCCATCCTGTCGGTTGTATGCCTGCGGCCACCGTCACCTGTCCCGGTGCCACTAGGTTGGCTCCAAAGTCGAACAGCGTATGTCCATAGAGCCCGAAAGTCGTACAGGTGTAGGCACAATTCGTGCTGCTTTTCCAGGCCATGATGTTGTTCTGCACGAAGGCTCGCGGCCACGCTGAAGGGAGGTATTGCTCGTCGGAATTGTCGCGTGCGCCCAGCCTAGTATCCTCGAAGAAAGACTGTCCGCCCGCGAGCGCCCGCGGCGTTACGTAGAAGGTGTTGAAGGCATAGAAGCCCTGCGCCGAATTATCGATACCAGTGGTGTTGTGCGTCGTCGCAATGCTTAGGAACTTCGCTCCCGGCGAATCGGATTCGTATGCGTTGCCGATCGTGAACTCTGAGTTTGAGTGCTCCTCGGTCACAGCGGCGAACCAATCCGCCCCGCCAAACGCACCCGAGCAGCCTGGCGCCGTCGTGTAGGCCGTCCCACAATCCTTTGCGCCCTGATATCCCCAGTATTCATCCGGCAAGATGTAGTTGTAGGCATCCTGAATCTCAGAGTGTCCGCCCGGTCCTGAGGCTGAATTCATCCCGGCCTGCGGCGCCAGCCGGTTGTACATGTGGAAGCTGCGCGTGCCTCGGTCGGAGTAGGCGGACGTGCCCTCACCACCTGGAACCACCCCGTCCTGCAGGTTCAGCAACACCGTATCGCGGAATGCCTGGAGGTAGAACATGTGCTCGGTCGACTGGTGCGCAATTCCGTAACCGATTGCGTGGTTGCCTTCATAGAAGGAGTCCAGTGTGCACGCCGACCAGCCGCTCTGCTGCGGGTTGCAATCGTCGAAGAAGGGTGTTGCAACGTTCTCCGCGTATGTTCCGATGACCGACCAGTATTGGATTCCGAAGGGGCGGAAGCCCATAGAGGCCCCCCATGTCTGCGTGGCTCCAGCCTGATCCCTGTAGTTGTGCCCGAGAGTGACATTACGGATGTGGATCCCGGCGATCGTGACGTGGTGGAACGGCTTTACCTTGCCGTCATTCACCTTTGGCCCGATATTGATGCCGCTGACAGATATGAGGCCATAGGGTGCTGCCAGATAAGGAGAGGTCCAGGAGTTTGTGGTCGCATTATCGCCGTCGACGATAGGAAGCTCGCCCGACGTCGGGTTCGGGATGCCGCACAGATGGAAGGCCGGGTGCCGATGGTCCCAAGTCCCCGACGTCGGCATATTCACCTGAAGCTGGTTGTGGTACTCGGTGGGATGCCCGGGGAGGCCTTCGTTGTGCAGGCGAACCTGCAGCGGTCCGGCAAAACTCTGGGGAATGCTCAGCAGGTCCTTGTATTGCTGAGATGGTCCCACCTCCATCACATTCGCACCAGCCACGGTATCGACGTCGCAGGGAACCTGCTCAGCCTTATCCGGATTCGTCGGCGGAGGATTGTTGGGAGAGACCCAGACTGCCAGCTTATCGCACGCCCCGGCCGAGTGGTCGACCTTCGGGCATCCGGTAATCTCATACTGCCCAGCTATCGTTCCGGAGAAGAAGACAGGTTGTGGGAAGGTCGCGAACTGCAGTGCCGCGTTCCCGCCGCTTGGTGCCGAGGTGATTGTCCAGTCCATCATCTGGTTCGTGTTGCCGAAGACCTGTCCCACTAGGGGGATGTAGCGCCCCTTGAAGACCTGACGGTAGCCCGGGGAGACGTGCGCGACACCCTCGAACCCGTATCCGCCGCCATTCGCTGCCACGATGTAATGGAAGACCGCCGTCTGCGTCGGGTCGGCATCCAGCGTTAACTTCACGTCGAACATTATTGAGGAGAGAATCACTAGGTTGTTGGTGAGGATCGAGCCGCTTGTCGAAGTCACCCCGGGCGTTGGCCCCACCGTAAAGTTGATATGACTGGGAGCATGGTTCAGCACCGGACGCGCGACGAAGCCGGTGTCAGCGGAGCCATCCTGCGTATAGAGCCGGAAGGTCTCGGTCCCCGCCGTGGCGACGACCTCCCACTTGCCGTCCCCGGTCCAGTGCGGCCCTTCGATCTTCTGCAGGTAGCCGGTTGTCTCGGCGGCCCCGCCCTTCGTACCTTCACTGACTGTGAAGCTCGCAGCCGTAGCGGAGACCACTTTCCACGGCTGCTGCGAGAAGTTCTGCCCCGCAGAGGTCATCTTCCGGATGTTGATTACATCTCCGGCCTCGAGGTGGTTCGCCGCCTTAAAGGTCACAGTGCTGCCGTCGCCCTTCCACGCGGTAATGGAATCCGTCTCGGCGATCGGCGTTACATAGGCGTTGCGGTCCGATCCCGCCAGCACTGTCCACGGATAGCCGTACTTGCTCTGCGTGGGGATGAGCAGCGAAGCGGTCTGCGCGTTGGCCAGAACCGCGACAAAAAGGGCGACGAGAATGGGAATGCGTTTCACAGAGTTTTACCTTTCGATGCACATAAGGTGCAGCATGACTTGTTCAGTCAAACCGGGACCGCACTAAAGGCTAATGGAATTGGTTGGGATCTTATTGCGTTCCTAATGTCTGGTCGCCTTACTCGCGCATCGGATCGAGCGTGACTCCCGGCAATCGCCAATGCTTTCCTGTGGAATTGGTTTGGCGTCTCCCAGGCGGCCAGAATCAAAAAGTCTCAATGCCCCGCAGCTCATGCGCTCCGTCATGAACTCATAGCCGCGTATATAAAAATTTAAGAACGCGGAAGAGTCCCTCGAACTGGTCGCCGAACGGTTCCGCGCAATAGCCATTTGTTGAAGATGAATGAGAAGTTGGAATCACATCTCAGTAGCTGCGTTATTTGCCGCAGTCCTCGGTCGTCGACGCCTTCAAGAAGGGTTCCCATGTAACGCGAATTGCTGCTGTGTCCCTCGAGTCTGAGAAAATCTAACACGACTCGAGTACCAGCTTCTTCCAAAGCGGTACGAAGAACTGCCTCGGGCATTTCGTACGTTCACCTTGACTCGCCGGAGATCTCGGCGCCCATTTGGTTCTTTGCTCCCTGGTGCTCTATCGAGCACAAGCTCGATTTTGGAGTATGACGGCTTCCAAGCTCCTTGCATTTAGCGATAGAAACCGTTGATCTTGTGACCTCGTGCGAGCATAGGCCAACGATAACTTCCTTTAGGTGATAGGACAGGTATAGTACCTCTGCAATTCATATCCCCAACCATGGTCAATCCGCGCAAAAAGTCCGCAAAATGGATCGATCCTTATAACACGGGGGGAATTTTGGAGTATTTGAAGCCATATATCTTAATGGTGCCGGTAGTTATCAACTTAGCGATATGGTTGAACTCCTGCCCGGGCCACTAGAAACCACATCTTCGATCCCAATTTAAGACAAGCAGGCGCTATACACGGGTAGAAGGCATATAGCGCCAGAGATCTATTACTTGCCCTTGGATGCGTTTCCCGGTGACTTCGACTGCAATGTTGAGAGCAGATCCGACGCGACCGGGGGTGCAGTTACGGCGCCGGAAAAGATCTCTTGGCCGCTTACCTTCTTCCCATATAGCTTCTCGTTTGCGCCGCCGTCGGGGGCCAGCGTCGATCCTGAAAGCGACAAGCCACCAAAAACTCCGTGCGCGCGCGAGTAAGAAAGCATCTCGGCGCTCATGGCAGCGTTCGTGGAGGCCTCTGCCGACCGTCCCACTGGACCGGCTGCAACCGAAGCATCTCCTCCCAGCTTCGCTTTACCCTTCAGCAGGGCGCGAGCGCCTTTGTCGTTCATCACCAGGATGACGTAGTCAGTCGCCTCTCCGCCTGCCTGCAGCCCGAAGCTACCGCCGCTGGATTGCATCATGATCGGAGCGCTCCACGGACCATCGAACTTATCTCCCGATCGGCAGCTCATGATTCCGCGTCCGTACTGGGCGCCCACAATGAACCCGGCCTTCTTGACCGACGGCAGGATAATGATGCACTCCGACTTGTTCAATACACTCGGCGGAATACCCTCGGGGCTATTGATCAACGCAGTCAGTACTTCACCCGAGGCCTTTACCCGAGCCTGTTCGGTCGAGTCGTCCGCCGCCCTGGCCACCAAAGGCGCCAGCACGAACATAGCCGCTGTAGTTAGAGTGACAATCCGCGAAGTTCTAAGATGAAAGCAATTTTCGTGTTGAGCCATTGATAGATCTCCTCGTTCCTTCGGTCTGGCCTGCCCGGCGGAAGCATACCGCTTTGTCGGCAGGAATGCTAACGGAGTCCCCGACGCAACCGATTAAGCCCAGTGCGCCCTTACGATCAACGATCATACAGCTGTTCTTGCTTTCGGGGAATAAACGCTCCTCGTGCGGCTGGGGCTTCATATTACCTTTCGGGAGAAACGCCTACGTTACACCCACTCGTCTGCTGGTGACATCCTCCACCGGTCCCGCATTATGCTTTCGCCTGCGCTAGACCGCCCCTTCGAAACTTATTCATGCGATGGCAACGGAGCGGAGCGATAAAGCATCAAAGTCGTCCGTAAGCTTCGACAGAACAGGCGGTTATCCGCAAATATCACCTGAGTCATTTTGTTTAGCGGAACCAGGTCATTTTCACGAAAGCGTTACCGGGCCGAGTTTCACGGCATCAAGGGAAACAGTTTTCATGAGGAGTAGCCTGTGCACCGAATCATACGCAGTTCGACTGCCCCCCTCACGGCGTTCATGGTTGTTCTTACAGTGACGGTGGACGGATGCAAAGGCAAATCCACTCCGGCGAATCCTCCGGCCGCTACCGCTCAACAGCCAGCCGCCGCTCCGCCCGCCACGGCGCAGATGAGCGTAGACGACCTGGTTGCTCCGATTGCGCTGTATCCCGACCAACTGCTTGGTCAGTTATTGCTCGCATCGGTCAACTCACAAGAGGTTCTCGACCTCGGGAACTGGCTCATTCAAAACCAAAGCATCAAGACTGATGCTGCGCCTGCCGCAGCCAAGGGCGCCGGTTTCGGCACTAGCGCGCAATATCTTGCGGCCTTTCCTCAAGTCGTCGACAACATGTGCCAGAACCTGGATTGGACGAAGCAGCTCGGGGAAGCCTTCAAGGCCGATCAAAAAGGCGTCATGGACGCTATCCAGCGCAAGCGCATGCAGGCGAAGCAGCAGGGCAATCTGCAATCAAGCCCGCAGATGACAATCGATACCAAGACGGACAACGGACAACAGGTAGTCGAAATCAAGCCGGCCGATCCGCAAGTCGTCTATGTTCCGCAGTACAACACGACTACGATTTATACTCAGCCGGCTCCGGCGCAAACCACCGTCGTGGAAGAAAAATCAGGTGTCAGCACAGGGGCGGCCGTTGGCATGAGCCTGCTTTCCTTCGGCGTAGGAATGGCCGTAGGCGCGGCAATCAGCAACAACAATAACTACTATCCGTACCCCGCATGGGGCGGCGGCGGCATGTACTACGGTGGACGTCCGTACTATCCGCCACCCTATCGTCCTCCGGTTTATGCCGGCTATCACCCAGCATATGGGTACCACCCTCCAGCGAACTACCATTGGAACAACTACAACAGGAACGTAAACGTCAACGTCAATAACAACAACTACTACAACAAATTCAATAACAACAATCGCGTCAACAACAACAGCGGCTATCTCGGCGCAAATAACAACCGCCCAGGCGTGAACAATCAGCCAGGCCGCGGTTCATCGGGCTACCTTGGGGCTCACCCGCAGACCGGACAACGCCCTGGCGCCTCCATGGCAGCTGTGAATCCTTCACGGCCGGGGGCTGGTGGTGGTGGGTTCCGTAACGAAGCAGTCGATCGGCCAAACGCTGGAGCGAGGGCGGGCGGCGCCGCAGGCGGACTCGGCGCTTCGGCCGGCGGTGGTGGCAACTTCGGCGCGAATAGGCCAAGCGCTTCGCCCGCAGTCGCTGACAGAGGTTTTGGAAGCAACAACGCCCAGAACCGTGCCGGTGCTCAAAATCGCGCAGTTGCCGAAAATCGTTCAGGAGGAGGCGCATTCGGCGGTGGCAATAGCGGAGGCGCGGACAGGGCGGCCAGCAGCCGCGGCCGTTCTAGCATGGGTGCTCAGCCCAGCCCACACGCCGGTGGTGGCGGAGGCGGAATGTGCGCCGGTGGTGGTGGCGGAGGCGGACGAGCCGCTGG
>Ga0157374_10000777_pt1 | contig 27941 bp, 25 predicted proteins | sample M25metaG_FD_115308 | JGI IMG/M metagenome (GOLD analysis project Ga0157374, IMG submission 115308) | Miscanthus rhizosphere microbial communities from Kellogg Biological Station, Michigan, USA - M2-5 metaG | ecosystem: Host-associated > Plants > Roots > Rhizosphere > Soil | place: USA: Michigan... | reverse complement strand
CAGCACTTGAGTCGATATTATCAATGCTATTCGCCAATTCGCGAACCAGCCGGTAACGGCGCGCGGATAAATCTTTTTACGGACTTCGTAAAGTGCTTGTTCTTGATCGGTCGTATCGATGGGGACCGGTTTTATGGGTATTACATTAGGTTGCATGATTTTGTTGATTCGTATAGTTCTGCTAGTGGTTAGCCACTAGCTCATTTTGCGTTTACCGCAGATTCAGTGAGCTTGTCTGGATCTATAGAAAGGCTATAGATATAAGCAGCCAGCAAATGAATCTTCGCAGGGTCGAGAATGTCTTTATGCGCTGGCATATGACTGTTCCGACCTTTTGCAATGGTTTCGATGACATCGTTTGACGTACCGCCATGTAGCCAAATTTTATCCGTTAGATTAGGCGCACCGATCGCATGATTTCCCTTAGCGTCAACGCCATGACAGGCTATGCAATTGTCGGAAAAAACTTTTCGCCCGCTATAGATTTGCAAACTATTGCTTGGATAGCCGGAAAGAGAGAGCACGTAATAAGCGACATCGTTGATTTGTTCGCTGCTAAGTGTTTTGGCGAACGATGGCATTGCGCCATTTCTACCGTCGGTGATGGACGCAAGAATCGTTTGCGGTTCGCCGCCATATAGCCAGTCTTTATCGGCAAGACTCGGAAAGCCTTTCGAGCCACCACCATCGGAGCCGTGACATTGTGCGCAGTTGACGAGAAATAGTCGCTGTCCGGCGGCGCGAGCAACGGGATCGACGGCCGTTACAAGTAGAACTAGTTTGACATATTTCTCGAAGAGAGGCGCATAGTCCGCCTGTGCTTTTTCTTGTTCCTTGTTGTATTCGCCGTTGGAACTCCAGCCCAATACACCGCCGAAAGTGCCGAGGCCCGGATACAACGCGAGATATCCGATGCCGAATAAAATGGTGATATAAAAAAGCCCCATCCACCAGCGCGGCAGCGGATTGTTATATTCTCGCAGGTCTTCATCCCATACATGGCTATGCAGCTCAGGTTTTTTACTGTTTGTAGCGCGGCGCTTGCTCATGGCGGTTAATAACCATGTGCAAAAAATAATGCCGCCGACTGCGCCGGTTATGATGTAGTAATTCCAGAAGCCGGAGAAGAAATCACTCATGGCCGGCTCCAGTATTCGTGTTTTGCGAATAGGGCTTATCGTCATTGAGCGGTAGACTAGCCGCCTCCTTAAACGCAGCCGAGCGCCGGGCGCTCAATGCCCACCAGCAAATACCCATAAAGGCGATGAATGAAATTAACGTGACAGCGGCGCGAAGATCGTTGATGTCCATGATTTCCAACTTCAGTATTTATTTTTCAATGCGGTGCCGAGCACTTGTAGATACGCAATCAGCGCATCTTGTTCGGTTTTACCGGCGAGTTGTTTGGGCGCATCGGCGATGTCTTGATCGGTGTAAGGAATGCCGAACATGCGCATGACCTGCAGTTTTTTCTCGATAGTACCGGCATCCAATTGGGTTTTCTCTAGCCATGGATAGGCTGGCATATTGGATTCTGGAACCACATCGCGCGGATTGTTCAAGTGAATGCGATGCCAGTCATCGCTATAGCGCGCGCCTATGCGAGCGAGATCGGGCCCGGTGCGTTTGCTGCCCCATTGAAATGGATGGTCATAGACGGATTCGCCGGCCACGGAGAAGTGGCCGTATCGTTCAGTCTCCGTACGAAACGGGCGAGTCATTTGCGAATGACAGTTGTAGCAGCCTTCCCGTACATAAATGTCGCGTCCGGAAAGCTGCAATGCCGTATATGGTTTGAGGCCGGCTACGGGCTCAGTGGTGGAACGCTGAAAGAAGAGGGGAACGATTTCGATGAGACCGCCGACGGAAACCGTCAAAATAACGAGCGCGATCATCAGTCCCATATTTTTTTCGATGAGATCGTGACTGAATTTCATGTTAATAATTCCCTTTATACTTTCGCGACGGCAAGCATCGGAATCGGTGCATCGACCGGACGCTGGCCTCTAATGGTTTTCCATACGTTCCAGCCCATAATCAACATGCCGCTAAGAAATAACACGCCGCCCAATAGACGAACCGCGTAATACGGATAAGTAGCTTTCACACTTTCGACAAAGCTGTAGGTCAAGGTGCCGTCGGGATTAACCGCGCGCCACATGAGACCTTGCATCACCCCGGCGATCCACATGGCGGCGATATAAAGAACGACGCCGAGTGTCGCGATCCAAAAGTGAAGGGTGATTAATCGGATGCTGTACATCTGTTGTTGGCCGAACAGGCGGGGAATCATGTAGTAGATGCTGCCGATGGAAATGAACGCGACCCAACCCAGCGCGCCGGAATGCACGTGGCCGATGGTCCAATCGGTGTAGTGTGAAAGCGCGTTGACTGTTTTGATCGACATCATCGGACCTTCGAAAGTCGACATACCGTAGAAGGACAGGGAAACAATGAGGAATTTAAGGATGGGATCGTCGCGCAATTTATGCCATGCCCCGGAAAGCGTCATGATGCCGTTGATCATGCCGCCCCATGAAGGCGCCAACAGAATTAGCGAGAAGACCATGCCGAGCGATTGAGTCCAATCCGGTAACGCCGTGTAATGCAAATGATGCGGCCCCGCCCACATGTAGGTGAAGATCAATGCCCAAAAATGCACTACGGATAAACGATAGGAATAAACCGGGCGTTCAGCTTGCTTAGGAATGAAGTAATACATCATGCCGAGAAAACCGGCGGTCAGAAAAAATCCGACTGCGTTATGGCCATACCACCATTGCACCATTGCATCTTGCACACCGGCGTAGGCCGAATAGGATTTCCACATGCTCACCGGCACTTCGGCGCTGTTGACGATGTGCAATAAGGCTACGGTAAGAATGAAACCGCCGAAGAACCAGTTGGCCACATAGATGTGCGGCGTTTTTCGTTTGACTATCGTGCCGAAGAATACGACGGCGTAGGAAATCCAAACAACCGCGATGAGAATATCGATAGGCCATTCGAGCTCGGCGTATTCTTTCGAGGTGGTTATACCTTGCGGCAATGTAATGACAGCTAGCAATATCACTACGGTCCAACCCCAAAAAGTAAATGCCGCGAGACGGTCGCAAAAGAGTCTTGCCTGGCAAGTTCGTTGCACAACGTAATAGGATGTAGCGAATAAAGCCGAGCCGCCGAATGCGAAGATCACGGCATTCGTATGTAATGGCCGCAAACGTCCGTAAGACAGCCAAGGAATGCCATAAGTGAGATCCGGCCACAGCAATTGCGCGGCGATCAGCACGCCGACCGCCATGCCTACAATTCCCCAGACGACGGTCATGACAGCGAATTGGCGAACGACTTTGTAGTTATAAGTGGTATCGGTATTCATACGGTTTTGTATTGTGGTTTTCTGCATATGGAGAATGGTCGCTAATCCATTAGGCGAACTGTGTGCGATTGATATCTAATCTTATGGAATGTGGCGATGGAGTGTTTTGACGTAGATCAAATAGATGACATGAGTTTTAAGTGTTCCTCTACCTATGAACCGTGGTCTGGGATTCCCTCTCCTTGAAGGCATGAGTATCTACACAAATCGAAGAAAGCCCCTCTCCCGCCTGCGGGCGAGGGGCTTTCTATATTCATGCCTTCAAGGGGAAGGAGTCCATTCGGTTCATGGGTAGGGAACTTTGCCTGCGTTTAGCGGGCGATCGTCGTCTTGTAATATGCGATGGGCGGGACCTTCCATGTCTTCGAATTGCCCACTATCGACTGCCCACCAAAAAATCACACCGATTAAAAACACGAGCGCAAGGCTAAGAGGAATCAGTAAATAAAGAATGTCCATCGGTTACATTCCCGCGCTCGCTGAACGCAATAATACCGAATGTGTTTTAAATTTCCCGGCGCGTGCTACACGCAACGCATTGAATACCACAATCAGTGAGCTTACCGACATGCCGATGGCCGCAGCTAATGGTGTAACTGCGCCGAACGCGGCTAAAGGGATTGCAACGAGGTTATAGGCAACGGCCCACGCGAGATTCTGACGAATGATTCGGCGTGCGACGTTAGCGGTGTGTAGCGCTTGAGGAATAACGTTCAAATTACCCGATAGCAACACCATGTCAGCGGCCGTTTGCGCCACATCGGTCCCATCTCCCATGGCTATGGAAACTTGGGAAACGGCGAGAGAAGGCGCATCGTTGATGCCATCGCCTATCATGGCGATTACCGCACCATTCGATTGCAGTGCATGGATGTAATTAAGTTTTTGTTCCGGCGTTGCCGCGCCTCGGCCATGCATAATGCCGGCCTCTATGGCGATATGGGCAGCCATTCCCGGCGAATCGCCGGAGAGTAGATGGACGGTCTTTCCCATGCGTGCCAACTGTTCGACCACCGATCGGCTTTCGGGCCGTAAAGAATCGGTGAAATGAAAGAAAGCCAGCCAGCCATGTTCGTTGCCCAATGCGACTAGCGTGGAAGATGCGGCGGTTTGTGGTTCGATCAGCGGTTGAGTATGTGTAATGCCGCGTACGAATTGCAGCGTGCCGATCCGATAGAGAACGCCATCGATTTTTCCTTCTATGCCCGCGCCGGATTTTGTCGTTAACGCGGTGGCGGTAAGTGAGATTTTTGTTGCAGACCGCAGTGCTTTTCCCAGTGGATGTTGACTCGATGCTTCTAATGCTGCGGCGATGGCGATTACTTCGCTTTCACTTTGTTTGCCTAATAACGTCACCTGAACCAAGGTAGGCATACCGCGAGTCAATGTGCCTGTTTTATCGAAAACCACATCGGTTACTTTCGATAACGCTTCAATGGCGTGGCTGCGTGTAGGCAATAAACCGAAACCTGCCAGACGATGCGTGGCGGCGGATAACACGGCAGGCACTGCAAGACTAAGTGCGCAAGGGCAGGTAATAACCAGTAGCGCAATAATGATTGGAACGAGCTTACCCGATGAAGGATGAATGCTCCAATTCACCGTTACCGCTGCTGCCACAACGAATAATACCCATAGAAACCACGCGGCGGCCTGATCCGCCAAGCGGGCGATGCGAGGTTTTTCGCTGAGAGCGCGATCCACCAAGCGTGCAATTTGCGCAACGGTGTTTTGCGTGCCGACCGCTGTTGCTCTAACGATCAATGGATTGCCTAGATTCACCGCGCCGGCTATTACCGCAGATCCAGGCGACTTATTAATAGGCCGGCTTTCTCCGGAGATCAACGATTCGTCATTCTCTCCGGTGCCTTCTATGACTACACCATCAACCGGCATGTGTTCGCCGCTGCCTATTAGCAAATAATCGCCGACATGAAGTTGCGTGCTGGCAATAGCGTTCGCGACATGGGACGCGGGATAGTCATTAAAGCGTTGACAATGCTTGGGTAGAATCCGTGTCAAACGTTCCAGCACATCGCCCGAACGCGAACGCGCTTGCTGTTCGAGAAACCGCGATAGCAAGAGGAGAAATACAAACATCGTTGCGGAGTCGAAATAAACATCGCCGCTTCCCGCCCACGTATTCCACACGCTGACCGTGAACGCGACGCCGATGCCTAATGCGACCGGTACATCTATGCCCGCGCGGCAATTAGATAAGCTTCTCCACGCGCCGATAAAAAATTCTCGCCCGGAATAGAGCAGAACCGGAATGGTGAGCAACAAGCTTGCCCAGCGCATCAATTGGCTTTGGTCCATTGTGATTTCGTCGGGCTTAGCCAAATAGGCAGGTACCGCGAACATCATGACTTGCATCATGCACAACGCCGCGATCGCCAATCGCTTAATCGCTTCGCGACGTTCCGCACGGCGTGTTGCTTCCGCCTTCTCGGGATCGAAGGGGCTGGCGCGATAGCCGAGATGTCCTATAGCCGCGATGACGTCCGATAGTTTGGTAACTCCTTCGCGCCAACGCACTCGGACGCGTCTAGCTGAATAATTGGGGCTGACTTCATGCATGCCTGGTAGTTGCCGAAGACGTTGTTCGATAAGCCATAGGCACGCGGAACAGCGGACGTCCTCCAATAAAAGGGAGGCATCCAATATATTCGCATCGCGATGAACGAATTCGGTTTGCAGATCCGGTAAGTTATAGATGCGCGCCTCTGCAATAAAGTCGGGTACGTTGTCCGCTGGAGAGGGAAGGGCGGAGCGGTTGTTGTAATAGTCGCTTAGGCCCGCATCGACAATTGTTTGGGCGACCGACATGCATCCGGCGCAACACATTGAGCGCTCGGCATTATCGACATGAACGTGATATTCCACATTGACCGGCAATGGCAGGCCGCAATGAAAGCAAGTGTCATCTATCTGTAGCGGAGTGACGGGCATAAGCATGTCTGAATGGTAGGCCAATATTCAGATGAGCTTATTGATGTATATCAAATTCTTTGGTGCTGATAGCACAGGCAACGACTGTATAAAGGTAGGGCGGATTTGATATAGATCAATACGGTAAATTTTCAATGCGGCAGAATATCGGCGAAGTAGTTATCGCATTAGAGCGTCTAACAAAATGATTCTGGCGGCGTTGCACCTGTACTGTCTGCGTCGCTGCGCCTTGCCAGAAACGCTTCGCTTCATTTTGTTAGACGCTCTTAATAAAGGTCAAAGAAAAAAGTCTTTTCGATCCGGTTGCGATAGAGCGGCACGATAATCAAAGGCATTTCATTATTTATTGACGGGGGCATTTGCATGCTAAGCGGTTTATTGCATCTTCATTGGTGGGAATATGTCGTGGTGACATTGATATTGACGCATATCACTATCGTGTCGGTAACTATTTATTTACATCGGCATCAAGCCCATAGGGCATTGGACCTTCATCCTATCGTTAGCCATTTTTTTCGATTCTGGTTGTGGGCTACAACCGGCATGGTGACTAAGGAATGGGTCGCTGTGCATAGAAAACATCATGCCAAATGCGAAACGGTGGATGATCCCCATAGCCCGCAGATCTACGGTATCAAAAAGCTGATGCTGGAAGGTGCCGAGTTATATCGTAAAGAGGCCAGCAACCAACAAACACTAGATGCCTTCGGCTACCAAGTGCCGGACGATTGGATGGAGCGACATATTTATAGCAAACATTCGCGATTAGGCATTGCTATCATGTTGATCGTGAATATCCTGCTCTTCGGCCCGATCGGGTTGACTATATGGGCAGTCCAGATGATGTGGATTCCCCTGATGGCATGCGGCATCATCAACGGTATCGGTCACTATTGGGGGTATCGAAATTTTGCCTGTGAAGATTCGTCCACCAATGTATTTCCGATAGGCATTCTTATCGGTGGCGAAGAATTACATAATAACCATCATGCTTATGGCATGTCGGCAAAACTATCGAGCAAATGGTACGAGTTCGATATCGGGTGGTTTTATATTCGCGTAATGGAGATATTGCGTGTAGCAAAGGTTCTTCGCGTAACGCCGAAGATAACGATTAAACCTTTTAAAACCAGTTGCGACGCCGAAACGTTGCAAGCCGTTATGACTCATCGCTACGATGTGCTTGCGAAGTTTGCTAAATCCATGAAGCGCACTGCCGCGGTCGAAATCGTCGCACTCAAAACCAGTAAGAGATTTGCCAGCGTGAAGGACTTCAATGTACTAAAACAGGTGAAAGTGTGGATGTATAAAGGGAGTGCCGCGCTTCCGGAGTCGGATCGGGTAATCCTGGATGCCGCACTAGCCAACAGCAAAGTCCTTTCTACTATCTATGCCATGCGTCAAGAGTTGGTGGCGTTATGGGCACGTTCATCCCTATCTAAAGAGCAACTTATTCAGCAATTGGAAGCCTGGTGTTGCCGTGCGGAGACGAGCGGGATCGTGCCGTTGCAACGCTTCTCCCATCAATTGCGCGGTTATGCGTGACTATTTCGATGTGTTTGCTATCGGCCAAACTTTTTCTGCGTGGATGGTTGGCTTTCACCATCACTTACAGTTGATTGACGATCAGGGCTGTGGGGCCGATCTTTTTTCGGTAGTGTTTTTTCGGGCCGGTTTTTAGGCCAATCGATAATAATTTGGCGTTGTTGGTAGACGAAGTCGGCGGGTGTCATTTTCCCCTTCTTCGGATTGCTTCCGTTTTCCTCGACATACTTGTTCATTAGATGTGTGGCTACTTGGGAATCGAATTCCAATGGTTTGTCTTCTGTATAATTCTCCCGAAAATTTGCATATTCATTGACGATCATTCTTTTCAGCGCATTTTCTTCTGAGACAGTTGGGTCTTGATTCCGGGCCGCTGCGATGGCCGCGGGAAGTTGAATTTTCCAGAAATTATCTTGTGGAGTTTGTGCCTTTGACTCCCGATCTTTCTGGGACGATCGCGCTTCCGGCGATAAAGATTTACCTTCTATGTCTTCATGGGCGCTTTTTTGTGGATTAGAAGCCGGCGGGATTAGAGCCGGATTAGTGCCAAGGTAACGCCCCCCTTCTTTAACAAAACCGGTGTTAGCCTTCTCTTTACCATTCTTCTTGGCGGATGGTGGAACGGGGCGTTGCTTCGTTTTCTCCCACCTTCTCAAATCTTTCAGTACAGCCCCTTCAATCGTATCCGGCGCACTCATGTGCCAAGGCCGAATACCCCCAATCGTATCCGGCGCACTCATGTGCCAAGGCCGAATACCCCGCTTCTGTAATTGACGGTGCTCCGCTACAACGTCGTCATGGTAGCGCCGATAGCTCGTAATCAATCTGTCACCGTTTATAGGATCTTTGAATTCATCCCGCATCTTTTTGTTGGCCGCCTCGACGCGCTCTAATATAACCTGATTGCTAATATGAGCATGTAACTCGGCGAGGGCAGGGGCGTTTGCGTGAAGCGCGTCGAGCATCTGCTGCGTTAATATGACGTTTCCCCTGTTAGGAACGTTCATTACCAAACGGACCTGTTGTTTCTTTTCTTCATTTCTTGCTTCCTGAATGCCGGGAAAAATATGTAGAGTCGGTATTTCAATGGTTTTATTCTTTTGTTTCTTCACCTTTGTTTTAGTGGCTGTAGTCGCTTTTCTGGGAGGGTCCGCGACTACCTGCAGATTAATTGTGTCCGCATAAAATTTCGATCGAAAATCTTTTGTGCGAACGTTGTCCGGGTTCTTGGTGCGAATATAGACATGCTTATTTTTGTCTCTGCCGACGAATTCTCCACTTACATTATGTTGCGCGACGGTCGTTTTAAACTTCAATCGGGATCCCGGCAACATATAGGACGTCCAGCCGAACTGACTCTTGATAAGCTTTGGTGATTTATAACGATGCTCCTGCTGCGCGGGAGGTATGTATGCAGCGCTATCGGCGCTGACAATGCTGTGTAAATATTTAAAAACGTTCTCGTTGCCCTTTCTTAAGAAGTTAACCGTTGATAAAAAGGTAGGATCCGCTTTTTCAATTTTCGCAAATAGATCATCTATTTTCGCTTTTGTTTCTTGTTTTTGTTGTTCTTGATGTTCACGTCGTTTACGTACTATTTCTAAGATAGCCCGATACTCTTTATCTTGTCCGCTGAATATATCGCGCTGATTGTTAACGAAGTCAATCGTTGTTTCGGCGGCACTAGGTATAGAAAACCGTAATACGGCATCTACGTTTTTCTGTGAATCTTTAATTTGCGCTGTTAGTTTATGCACTTGATCCCGGACTTCAGGATAGTTTTCCGGCAGGGCGGAAATCTTTTCTAACATTTCCGCTCTGCGTCTTGTTAAGTCTTGCAAAATTGGCCCCAAATTGGTTTTGGCTTGCAGCGAAGACGGTTCTGAAGTGATGCCATGTTCTATTGATGCACTGGAACGTTTGCTATTGCTATCAGAATCGCTGCTTATTATGAATATGGGGTCGTTGTTCCAATGATGTTGCGCTGCTTCGAAAATTGGTTCCAACATGTCTTGCTGGTTATTGATAAGTTCGACTTGCGCGTCAACGTATTTTCGAATTGTGAGCGGATCCGTCACTCTTGTCGCAATCTGAGTGAATTCGACAGATGTATCGTCCCATTCTTTTCTTAGATCCTTTGCGAACTCCTTAATGCGATCTATTTCATCACGGCCGATGAGATCTTCCTGCGCCTCTGTCATTGAGGCGATGTGGGACAGTAATTGTTGCCTTACGTCCTGTACATCGTTAAGTATATTGATGGCGCGCGGATAAATGAAAATATCGCGGAGTTGTTGTTTCTGCTGATCAAGATCGCCAAATTGCTCTTCAATGGATTCTTGAATGTCGGCTATCACCTCATGAGATTGCAGTTTTGTTATTTGGTTATTCGTCTTTTCAAACGCGCTCCTAATGTCTTGGTCAAACAGTTGGACGCGTTCAGCATCATCCCCGCTAATGGATGGCAGCATCTCTATTATTTCTTCCACTAACCGTATTCTGCTTGCTTGGATAGACTCTAGACTTTGAAGCGCTCCAATCCGTTCCGGCTCGCGGGAGCTACCAGCTACGACGTCGTCTGAATCATCCATTTTTTTTCTCGAAAATCTACCGCTACCGTTCTAGATGCTTAGTTAAATTTCTATAGGGCGTCGCGGTGTTTTATTAACATAACGAAGTAAAAGCAAAGATGATGCCAAGGGGGAATTTTGTCCTAGCTTACTGAAGATATGAAAAAAATTTGAGATTAATGCATAAGCTGCAGGCCGAAGTTGCAACAATGAAAAAATAGATCGATTGGAATCTTGCAGAACTGCAAGAAGAAATAAATCAAAAAACCACTTGGCGCGACCTACAGTAATTCCAAAACCTTATCCGGAGGACGCCCAATGACAGCATGCGTTCCGCTAATCACAATTGGCCGCTCGATGAGAATGGGATGCTCGATGAGCGCATCGAGCCACTCCTCATCGGATAATTGCTTGCCTTGATAATTCGTCTTGTATATTTCTTCTCCCCTGCGGACAATCTCTTCGGGCTTCATGCCAAGCTTTTTCAAAAGGCTTTGCAATTCCGTCTTGCTCGGCGGCGTCTTGAGGTACTCGATTACCTCCGGTTGAATGCCTTTTTCTTCCAGCATGACAAGCGCTGCGCGACTCTTTGAGCAATGAGGATTATGGTAAATGCGGATATGGTTTTCAGTCATGATGTAAATCTGATTAGAAAATGGAATGTTATAAGGATATGTTCGTGTCCCAACTTACAAAGGGCCGCTTGATACGGCCCTTTGCTTATGCGCATTTTTTATATGCAGGGTAAAGCTAAACAGCCATGACTCGATTGGGTGTTAGACGCACCTATTCCGAATAGAACCGCTCGTTCGCACTGTGATGTGGAGCGCTAATCCCAGCTAGACCAAGCCGTAGAACCGTTCACGCTTGTTCTTTGCCTTTGTCCATGTTTCATTAGGTTGACCAACGTTGGTCTTAGACCACTTGTGGTGTTTTTTGTGCGCCACCTCGATGGCTGTAAGATCCGGGTTTAGGCCGATGGTTTGCTCGTGGAAGACCCTTGCCGTCAGTCTACCGCTATAACCGTACACCGCAGCCAAGTAGCGGCCCCTGTCCTTGATTAGGTAGCGGGCGAAATGTTTGGCGAAGGACAGATTGGAACCGGAGGCTTCCCCACTGTGGCAAGCGTAGATCTTCACGTCTCCCGCGTACATCGCAGCGAGTCCGGAAGCGATGAGTCGATCGGCCACTACGTCGTACCGCAATGCTGTCCCCTTATCACTCTGGATGTAGTCGAGGCCGGCGCCGCCGTGGCCGATGAGGTAGATCTCGTCGAACATGCCGGCGGTCTGGATGGGATGCTGATGATTACCGTCGTAGCAGACGATGTGGTAGCCACCGATATTAGTTTGCCAACTATTCGCATCCGCTCGTTCGCCGGTATTTCCTTCGTTATTGCTGAATGGGATGAATATGATTTTTGCCATGACACTCCACGGATAAAATGAGTAGAAGCTCTAATGGGCATAACTGCCTAGGGCGTGCGAATGATGCACTTGCGGGCGAAACATCGTCAAGAAATAGAATTGTTCAGGACGGGAGGCGTGATCTGGTGTCTCCTATGTTGAGCAGTTTAATGGCAAGCGCGTTAACTGGCTGGAGAAAGTCAGCGATGAGCAATACCTAGCCGCTCTCAATGCCAAATAATCAAGGCTGGCTATATAGAAAGGAAATCTCAATGAAAGACGTAATTGTAGTCATCGGGACCGGATCGATTGGTCAGGCAATTGCCCGCCGGGTGAGCGCTGGTAAGCATGTTCTTCTTGCTGATCTACGTGAGGAAAACGCCAATGCAGCTGCAAAGACCCTCAGCGAAGCCGGATTCGAAGTGAGCATCGCTATCGTAGATGTCTCCTTGCGCGAATCAGTCCATGCTCTAGTCGAGAAGGCCACTTCCCTTGGTCCCGTTATGGGCGTGATCCATGCCGCAGGTGTTTCTCCGACGCAGGCATCACCAGCTATTATCCTGAAGGTCGACCTATATGGCACGGCACTTCTGCTCGAAGCGTTTGGCAACGTTATCGCTCGCGGCGGGGCGGGTATTGTTATTGCATCGCAGTCTGGGCATCGTCTTCGTGCGCTGACTCCGGAGCAGAACAAGGCTTTGGCAGTCACACCGGCTGACGAGTTGCTCGCACTTCCAATGCTTCAGCCAGATCAAGTGGCGGACTCGCTTCATGCTTACCAAGTTTCCAAGCGAGGGAACTCGCTACGCGTGATGGCCGAGGCAGATTGTAGGATTCGTGCCGGATTCCTTTTCTGATTGAGATTGCTGATGCCCACGCGGATGTGGGATCGCCGGCTCTAGACGCAGTCAAAAAATGAAGGAGTCATCACTGCCAGCGAAGGGAAGCAGGCGAATAATGCTTACTTTTTGTTATTGGTGTTCGAGGCGTGCGCGGCTTACTTTTTACGTTATCGCGCCAAGCAAAGCTTGTCGTATCTTGCTGGGTGAAAGTCCTGGTCGGGTAAGGGTTAACCACCTGCCCGTATCGATGGTGTACCGAAGCCATCACACCAGGGAATTCACCTTCTGCGAATAATAATTCGATATGCCTGTATGGAGGCGAGTCGTGTTTGAGTGGTATTTATAATTCACAATATCATTCAAGCAGCAATAGGCCATATGGGCTATTTACGTTGGCAATGCGATTTACTTACATTTCTTCCTGCTCGATTTGCCGTAAATGAAGTCCTAATGCCGAACTACATTACTAAACAAAAAGGGAATCTTATGGTTGCGAAAAAGACTATTAATAAATTACTTTTGGTGGCTTGCAGTCTTGCTGCTGCATCAAGCCATGCCTCTGTGGCGCATTTAGTACTGACCGGCACTCCTGGTGATTTCATTACAATGGAACAAACCGTTGACAATATCTATTCATCGGCGGACCCATTGCTTATTGGGAACTCTGCGGTGTTTAACAATATCGGAAGTAGCGCTACGCCAGAAGCGGATTCTATTGCTTTTACTTTTCTTCGAAATCCTCTCCTTGTGCAAGACGACGAACATGCCACTCTTAACTTCTCATCTCCGAAAGGTTTAAATATTCCGATAAGCACCGGCGTGACTTACGTCAATGCAGAAAGAGATGCTTTCGCTTCATTCGGAGTTCCTGGATTGGCAATTAGTTATGACCACAGAGGCTGCAACACTTTAAGTGGGGATTTTACTGTCAATCAGCTGACGTTCTCGAATGATGCGATCGATCAATTCTCCGTATCGTTTAATCAATCTTGCGATGGCGGCCCATTGATGAGCGGTTCTTTCACTTATGATGCCGATGCAACTTCAGCAGTACCTGAACCTGCAACGCCTGTTTTAGTTGGTTTGGGGATTGTGGGGCTGGGCTTTGTGCGCCGACGGAAAGAGAACGGAGGGGTTGAGTCCTTACGTCATGCGGCATTGCACTGCATGTAATATTCGCGATGTTTTTGCATGACTATCGTCGTACTTGATGGCAGAACCCTGCCATCAAGGATTTCCGCTCGTGGACGGAAGAGTCGTACTGTGTAATTTCATCCTGGCGTGATCGGCAGACACAGGGCATCTTTCTCATGGCGCCGAACATTAGACAGTTTATCGACATTTCGCCGAAACCTTATAAGTTCAGATCGACTCAACGGCTTTACACAGCGCGGCTATATTTCCGCCCTGAACAAATTTCTCGGTAATCAACTTGCACTGTTTCTTTATTTCATTTGACGATAACAACGCTTCGAGTTTATCGAAGAGCGAATTACATCGAAGTCGAGAGGCAATCAGAACACTGCCGGCACCGAGCGCTTGAACTCTTGCGGCATTATCAAACTGATCGTGCGCTAAGGGAACAATCAATTGCGGTACACCTGCGTATAGTGCTTCGGCAACGGTCCCAATACCACCGTGATGCACAAGCGCGGCGACTCTCGGTAGTAATTTTCGAAACGATAAATATTTTTGCCAGAGTATCGTATCGGGCAATGCTTGCGGAACTTGGTCATGAAACGACGTCAAAAAAATAGCGCGTTTCTGTAGTCGATGGCAGACTTCCATTGCAACCCTAAAGTACCTTGCCGCATGCCGATTTCCCGTTCCTGGTGTAAAGACAATCGGCGCATCGCCCATCGCCAGGAAACTATTCAATTCCGCTGAAAATGTTTGATTGGGCGTCGGGTCATAAAGCTGGAAATCGCCACTGAACATCGGATATGGCCAATCCGGTTGTTGTTTGGCAAACCAATAAGGAAACAACGTTAACGATAAGTCCGGAATGCTATACATGTGTTCAGTAAAGCGTTCGATCGGCAGTAAGCCATAGACTTCGCGTGCCTCATTTAATCCAGGCAGCGCTGCGGGGTCGATGATGCGGGTATCAATGTTTTTCCATATCCAGCGTTGAATATTCTTTGGTATCCACGGAGGAACACGCAATGGTCCGATCGTCATCGGCTCATGAACACTTCGCAAATTTGAGGGAGCAAGATAAATGCCGACAATCTTCATGGCTATGCCGATTGATCGTGCAACCGCAGTAGCGGGCAAGGTCAATGGATGCGCTAAAACGATGTATTCGTGATCTTTCGGCAGTTTTCTAATTGTTTCGAGAAATGGTTCTACGGCATAACCAATGCTCTGTAGTACTAAGGGTACGCCCTTGCGTGAATGCCACAGGTCGGGGTTATTAATGACGGATAAATATTGTTCGTCTGTTCCGAGACCATAACAGACAATTTTTGCGTCTTTGGCATAGCGTTCGTGCACCGACGGACACAAAAAAGTGACACGGTGGCCTTTATCTTGAAGCGCTAAGGCGATATTGATGAATGGATATATGTCGCCAAGGGTCCCAAAGGATAGGATGACGAAATGTTTTTGTTTGATACTCGGCGGGTTATTCATTAATACTATCTATTATTGGTTGTATTTTTCGGCGGCGCAGGATCGGATTATACATTCGGCAATACTCTCCCAAAACCGAATGTATTTAAAGAAATGCTTGCGTTTATAAAGCGTCGTCGGGATGCTTTGTTAATAAACCCCAGCGCAGTCGGTTGAAAGACTGCGCCAAGGTTTATTTAAGTCAATGGAAATTCGCTTCAAAGCATAAAGTTCATACTATATGCGATTGCCGACGGGGCCTTTACGCAACGTGTCATCGGTTGGTTTTGGCTCGTTATCAATTTCAATTTTGCCGGTTTCTCGATCTGTAGGTAGCGTATCGATAGGTGCAGAGGGAGAATTGGGCTTATCCTTAAATCGAGAGCCGGTCGCGTTTGATTTATTCGTAGTAGTGAATGGATTTGGCTTCATTTTCATTCCTCCAGGTTGAGTATAAAAATTAAGCAAGTGGCATGCCTGAAAGTGCTATACAAATGAAGATTTGTTGCGGAAGACCGTGGCTATCTTTAAATATAATCGTTGTCATGTACGTCGTTGGCGAAACGCCGACATACATGCACAGGATGCCGCGAGACCCATCGAAATAATTGATGTGGATCAATACGCCTGTGGCATTCATTACTTATAATTAATGTGGATTCCAGGGGTGCAATCGTGCAATTCATCGATATAAACTTTGCCGCGCGAGGACAGAATGCAACAAGCCGCCATTCAAATTATCAAATCCGAGCATCGCTCCATCGCCGCCGTTCTGCAAGGACTCGTTCATTTCACGAGAGCGCTGGAGCGCGGCGGCCCGATATCGGATTGCAAAGTACTACGCGCAATGCTTTATTACCTTGATGTTTTTTCCGAACGCTTACATCATCCGAAAGAAGATCATTATCTTTTTTCAAGAGTGTTCCAACGTACGCGAGAAGCGGAAGATATTATTTCCAGATTAGAAGACGACCATGCCAGAGGTGAAGATAAAATTCGTCACCTTATGCAATCGGTCATTCGATTAGAATGCGGTGGTGAAGCTTATATCCGCGAGTTTTCTGATAGCGTGTCGAATTATGCCGAGTTCCATTGGCGCCATATGGGGCTTGAAGAAGATGTTGTTATACCGCTTGCGCAACGGGTGCTGAACGAAGATGACTGGCATGCGATTAATGCCGCATTTGCGGATAACGTCGATCCATTGTCCGGCATCGATACGAAGAAAGACATGAATAAATTATTCGCGTCGATTGTCAATCTGGCGCAGTCGCCTGCTCGCATTCCTTGAATATCGTAGTGCCAAAATTTTCATAAAGTCACTTTGATTAACCTATAGCTATTTACTCACGGTTCCAGCACATACCGGCCTGGTGCGTCGCCGAGCTGAGCATAGCCCTTTTTCGCATTACCTATCGGTGGTGTGGCTACTTGTTTGCCGGAATATTTCTCTAACCATGTTTGCCAAACAGGCCACCAAGAGCCGTCCGCGTTAGGTGCTTGTTTTTGCCAACTATCGGCATCGATATAAGTATCATCATGTCGCCTGATGGCCATTTGGTAACTGCGATTCGGATGACTCGGCGGAGAGACGATGCCCGCATTATGTCCACCTGATGTCAGCAGAAAAGTGACGTCGGTATCGGTTAATAGATGAATCTTATAGGCTGAACGCCACGGTGCTACGTGATCGGCTATTGTGGCCACGGCAAATATAGGTGCGCGAATATCAGTGAGCGCGATGCTGCTACCGTCTACCCGATAGCGTCCTTCCGCTAAATCGTTATTAAGGAAAAGGCTACGCAGGTACTCCGAGTGCATGCGGTGGGGCATGCGTGTCGCATCGGCATTCCACGCCATGAGATCGTTCATCGGCGTGCGCCGGCCCAGTAGATAAGTATTGAGGAGGCGTGACCATATTAAGTCATTTGAACGAAGCATTTGGAATGCGCCTGCCATTTGGTTCGAATCGAGATAACCTTGCTGAGCCATGATGTCTTCTAGAAAAGTTACCTGGCTCTCATCGATAAAAAGCGATAGTTCTCCTGGCTCTGTAAAATCCACTTGCGAAGTGAAAAGAGAAATACTTTCCAAGCGGTTGTCATTCGCTCGCGCCATGGCCGCAGCCGAAATGGCTAATAGCGTTCCTCCCAAACAGTAGCCGGCGGCATTGATCCGTTCGCTGCCTGTGATGTCGCAAATGGCACCTATCGATTCCATGACGCCGTGTTGCCGATAGTCTTCCATTGATAGATCGTGTTCTTCCTTGCTTGGATTTTTCCAAGAAATCATGAATACCGTATGGCCTTTATCGACAAGATATTTCACCAACGAATTGTGCGGCGATAAATCGAGGATGTAGTACTTCATGATCCATGCCGGCACGATAAGGATAGGCGTTGCAAATACCGATTCTGTGGTGGGCGTGTATTGAATGAGTTCGGCTACGCAGGTGCGCAATACTACTTTGCCGGGGGTTACGCCTATATTCTTTCCGACGACGAATGTTTCGGTACCAACCGGTTTTTTTCTAGCAAGGTTGCTGAGCCAGTCTTCGAGTTGGTAAGCGGCGCCGCGAGCCAAATTTTCGCCGCGGCTCTTCCGGGTTTCGTTAAGCACGACCGGGTTGGTCGGTAAAAAATTCGATGGCGACAGCATGTCTAGAAACTGCCTGGCGGCAAATGTGACAACGTCTTCATGGTGCTTAGACACGCCGGGAACGCCGGTGGTGGCGTTGTGCCACCATTGTTGAGTCAGTAAGAATCCTTGATATATAAGGTTATATGGCCATTGCTGCCATGCGTAATCGGAGAAACGCTTGTCTTGCGGCAGCGGATCGATGCACGTCGCCTTTTCGGGTTGAACAGCGTTAATGATATACATCGACCATAGAAGACTTTTGCGCGCCGCCTTTTCTATCAACTCGTATTGTTTCGAAGGCGAAGCCATAAGATGAATCATCCAATCCACATAAGCGCTTATCAGCGATGCCGGCGATATATTCGCGGTGAAGTGTCCGAGCCATACTTTTGTGAGCTGATCCAACAATGGTGAATATTCATGTTCCGTTTTTTGTTCGTTACCGTTGGTCGTGCCGAGCCATGGGCTTGCTAAACGATTGGTTGTCGTTAAGGACGATGGCTTGGTGGAAAAAGATATCGGCGTGGCTGGCTCGTTCATAGATTCCTCCGCCTAAGATGACTTGAAGGTTTCAGTGTTGTTGATATAAACCAGAATCGTTTTAAAAGTCATACCCGATTCTCCGTTATGATTTTCGACAGGTACTCGATGAAGACGGAATGCGGAGCGCGGCACCCGGTTTCTCGCATCTAACTATCGAAATACCACGACCGGTATTTGGCAGTGGGTCAATACTTTTTGCGTTTGACTGCCGAGTAAAAGCCCTCGGACGCCGCTTCTGCCGTGCGATGCCATGACGATACCGTCGCAGCCGTTTTCTTTAGCGGCATCGATAATAGCCTCATAGGGCTGATCGTTAGTGACATATCGAGTTTCACAGGTTATGCCCATCTCTTTTGCCATTCGGTTGACGACACCCAGGTATTTCTCCGCCTGCGCGCGGCTATCTCTTATAAATTCTTCCTTGGTGTCTTCCAGCATATCGGTGCGATAAGTCAATACGTGAAATTCAGGCGTTACATGAAGCCCGATAACTCGCGCGCCGGTGGTTTTTGCAAGTTGCAAACCTTTTTGAATAGCGACTTCAGATAACGGTGAACCATCGGTTGGTAGTAGAAGATTCTTGAACATATCGTGCTCCTATCAGCAATTGGTGAACAATGTGTGCCGCGCTCTGCTAAGTGATGTTTAGATCTGGTGATTAGTGACGGCGGAAATACGGAGATATTTGCATAGGCACAGTCCTTCAATTTGCGATTATGCGCTTCGCTCGGAACGACAACCTAATGTTTCGACGTTACCGGCTACGATAATAATGTTACAGAAGTTAATACTATGATCTCTTGACCCGCATCAAGCAAATTGCTTTAAACCGCCTTTACTTCAAGCACTGCCGCACCGATGACATTTCCTTTTCTGAGGTCTGCTAATGCGTCGTTTGCACGGGCCAAGGAATAGGTTTGCACCCGTGACCGAATTCGCGCTTTCGCTGCTAGCGCGAGAAATTCTTCGCCGTCCTTTCTGGTCAAATTCGCGACGGAGACAATTTTTCGCTCACCCCACAACAGGCGATAGGGGAATGCCGGAATATCACTCATATGAATACCGGCACAAACAACGGTGCCTCCTGGGACGAGCGCCCGGAGGGCGGTGCTCACCAATTCGCCGATGGGCGCGAATATGATTGCCGCATCGAGTTTTTCCGGCGGATGAATATGACTATCTCCCGCCCAGACAGCACCTAAAGCACGCGCTAAATGCTGAGCCTCGAAATCGCCCGGACGCGTAAAAGCAAATACACGTCGCCCTTGAAAATGCACCAGTTGAGTAAGAAGATGCGCAGCCGCGCCGAAGCCATACATGCCGATGCGTTCGGCATCATCGGCCATGCGCAAAGCCCGATAGCCTATTAATCCGGCGCAAAGAAGCGGTGCTGTTTCCGCATCGCTCAACGCATGGTGCAGCGGGAAACAATAACGCGCATCGGCAATGAGAAATTCCGCGTATCCGCCATCGATTGTGTAACCGGTAAAACGCGCCGATTCACATAGATTTTCTTTTCCGGACCGGCAGTAACGGCATTCGCCGCAGGTGTAACCTAGCCAGGGCACACCGACGCGGTCGCCGATATTAAGTTGTTCTGCACAAGCTCCTAATGCGGCTACTTCGCCGACCACCTCATGTCCCGGAATGACGGGTGATTTTGCGTGAATTAATTCTCCATCGACCACATGCAAATCGGTTCGACATACGCCGCAAGTATGAACGCGTATTAAAACCTGATTCGGCCCGGGCGTCGGTGGCGGCAGGTTTACGAGACGTAATGGAGCATTGGGTTTTTCGAGCAGCATGGCGCGCATATGAGGTCTCTTGTTGGTTTACTTTTTCTCCCCTTGGTGTTGCGGTAAATCCGCTCTAAGGCTGACTATTTATTTTTAGCAAAAATCGGACGGGTCGTTCTAAGCATGCATGTTCCCCTGCGCCCGCAGGCGGGAGAGAAGCTAGGGGTGAGGGTATTTAATGGAATCACCGTGCTTAAATTCATCACCCTCATCCCCAGCCCTTCTCCCGTCTGCGGGAGAAGGGAGTGTATGCGGATTTTTTATACACAAAGTCAACGTGATGATCCAATAGTTACCCCATTACCGCCCAATGATCCGCTTCAATCCGTCGGCATCGAGTATGGAAATTTGCTTATTCTGTGTGGATATCAGGTCTATGTCCTGAAATTTGGAGAATGTACGGCTTACCGTTTCCAATTTCATGCCGAGATAGCTGCCGATTTCTTCGCGAGTCATGCGCAATTGAAACTGCGAAGGCGAGTAGCCACGCAGTTTCAACCGTTGAGAGAAATTAAGCAAGAAAGTCGCAAGACGTTCTTCCGCGCGCATATTGCCGAGTAGCAGCATCAGTCCATGCTCGCGCACGATTTCGGTGCTCATGAGTTTATGAAAGTGCCGTTGAATGAGTTCTCGTTCGCGGCATAGTTTTTCCAAATGCGGAAACGGTATAACGCATAACTCGCTGTCTTCCAGGGCGACAGCGTCACAGGTATGTTTCTCCGTGCTGATGCCGTCCAATCCTAGCAATTCGCCCGCCATTTGAAAGCCTGTTACTTGTTCTCGTCCATCGTTATGCAGGACGGTGGTTTTGAACGAACCGCAACGCACGGCATAGATGTTTTCAAACGCGCTACCGGCGCGATAAATGGCTTGTCCTCGTTTTACGACGCGGCGGAAGTAGATAACCTCGTCTAATTTCTCCACATCATCCGCAGTCAGTCCTAAGGGAATACATACACCTCGAAGACTGCAGGAAGAGCAGCGTAGATGAGGTGATGCCTGCCGCTCCGCGTCCGATGGGCATTCCTCGGATTTGTTAACTGTGAAGCGTGTAATGCGTTCGACTTTGGCTAAGGCGGACATAGGTGCTTTCCTTAACGAGGCAGTGATTTAATGGTTTCACAAACTTTGCTGAATTCGGTGGTCTTATCGAAGAAGTACTTCGCGCCTAAGGCAAAACATTGCTTCCGAAATGGTGGTGTTGCGTAGTTCGTTAACACAATAACCGTTGGCATGCTGTCATTTAATTGTCGAAGCACGGTAAGGCCGCTGCTATTGCCTAGCTGTAAATCTAATACAACGATATCCGGACGTGTTGCATGGATGCCTATCAAAGCCGCTCCCGGCTCTTCCGATTCGCCAACGATTTCCGTGTCCTCGATTTCACGCAGCATGGCTATAAGCCTTTCGCGGATGAGCGCGGAGTCCTCTACGACGTAAACTTTCATTGGGATAGATGTAATAGGTGCATGCATGGTTAGCAGTATGCATGCTTTGATTACCGCGCAATATCGGCGGTTGCTTATTTACTTTGTAGGAGTATGGGGAGGCTTGTAGGAGGTTTCCTACAAGCGATTGAACTGTTCGTAGATGTTTGTCGAAAATGCCTTTGCGGCACCTTCGCTGTGACAAAACGGTGGTGTTATTACAGCGTAGAAGCGTCGTCCATCAATTTATGTTCAATGGCGTAGCGAATCAGTTCCGCTTGATTGTGCATCTCCATCTTTTGCAATATCCGGGTTTTATGGGTACTGACTGTTTTGACACTCAGCGATAGCTGATCGGCGATGTCGGAAACCGTTTGTCCTGCAACTATGCGGCGGAACACATCGAATTCGCGATCAGAGAGACGCTGATGCGGTAATTTTTCGCTATGAACACCAAGATTAAGCGCAAGTTTTTCCGCCATGGATGCGCTGACGTACGCGCCGCCGGCTGCGACTTTGCGAACCGCCGAAACCAGTTCCGCCGCGGCGCTTTCTTTCGTTAAATAACCGGCGGCGCCGGCTTTAAACGCGCGGACCGCGTATTGTTGCTCGGCGTGCATGGTAAGCACTAGGACGGGTAAATGAGGCTTTTCCTCTTTGATTTGTTTAATGAGCTCGATGCCGTTGCGTCCGGGCATAGACATATCTAAAAGCAAGACATCCCATTCTTTTTCTCTGATTGCTGCGATTACTTCCAAGCCATTGGACGCTTCGCCGCCCACTTGAAAGTCCGGGGCGATTTGCAATATCTGCTTGAGCCCTTCGCGAACGAGGGTATGATCATCGGCGATTAAAATTCGAATCATGCTTATTCCATTGATACGGTTATATCGATTGCAGGTACGCGAATCTCCACGGACGTTCCTCTGCCGGCCTTGCTATCGATAGTGAGTTGTCCGTTGATAATGCGAGCCCGTTCGCGCATGCCCAGTAATCCGAATGACTTGGGTTTTCGTTGCGCCTCTGTACCCATGCCTTTTCCATTATCGTAAATGCGAACGATGCATTGGTCGTTTTCTTGCTTCAGGCAAATGTCGACTTTGGATGCTTGAGCATGGCGAGCGACGTTAGTCAGCGCTTCTTGAATCATGCGGAATAGGGCGGTTGTCATCGTGCTATCGAACTGAAGATCCGCTTGTTCTAATTCCAACTCCACTTCAATTTCATAGCGGGAAGAAAAATCATGGGCTAGCCATTCGATGGCGGATATGAGCCCAAGGTCATCCAGCATTACCGGACGCAAGTCGGCGGCGATGCGGCGGACAGCGGTTACCGTTCCATCGATGAGCGAATGCATGGTTCGAACGCGGTCGAGCAGTTTCGGATTTTCCAGAGATAAGCCTGCTTCCAGCAACGATAAATCCATCTTGAGCGCGGTTAATCGTTGTCCGAGATCGTCGTGTAATTCCCGCGCGATATGGGTTTTTTCTTCCTCGCGGGCCGATTGAATATTGGCCGATAGTTGCCGCAATTCGCTGCGCGACGCTTGAAGATCGGCTTCCGCTTTTTTACGTTCGGTGATATCTCGCAGCATGACCGTGTAAAGTTTGCCTTGCTTATCGCGAACCTGCGAAATCGATGCTTCGATGGGAAATTCTTCGCCGTCTGCCCGTAATCCGAATAGCGGTCGTTGTTGTCCCATTTGCCGTTCCGATATGCCCGTCGCGCCGAAGCGCGTCACTTGCTCGCCGTGCGCGGCGCGGAATCGCTTTGGTATAAAGCGTGACAACGGCGTTCCGATCGCTTCCGTGGCCGAGCAACGAAATAGTTTTTCCGCCATTGGATTGAAAATAATAATTTTCTGCTGCTCGTCGATGGTAATAATCGCTTCAGTCGCCGCTTGAATAATGCCGAACAGCCGTGCCTCGTTTTGCTGGATGGAGGCAGCCATTCGGCCGGCGAGGGCGATAGTCTCTTTATGTAAGCGGTAGGCGGAGATTGCTATCCAACCCAGTAATAATGCAATAACGACGCCTGCGGCTATGATGTACCAGGCGTGAGCGGGCCAGTTCTCCGATTCGAACCCGAGAAGCTGATGCCATGTAAGGAACGATCCCATTAGTATGACGGCGATTAGCGCACAGGCAATAGCTATGCGGACAGGCCAATTATTGCCGGAACTGTTTTCGCCTTTCATCATGGATATTGGATTTTCCAATGGCGGGATTTTACTCATGTCTTACGGGATACTTCATAACAGGCTCTAGCAAGATTGTCCTCGATCGCGATAAACACGATGGCATTGAGAGGGGGGCTGATAAATGGGACTGAGCCGCATTTTATACAAGGTATGTTTAATCGTGTTGTTCTTTGCTGCGTCAGCGCCGGTTTGTCGGCCTTAATTTGGGCGTTATAGTGCGTATCTCTCGGTGCCGGTTCGTTGGCTGGCTATAGTTAAAGCGGTAAGTGCGGCCGATTGCCGACTGTGGGTGGTAAATTGTATTTTTAAAAATTAAATTGTATAAAATTTAATTTGGCTATATCATGAACTCATGAAAGCAAATAAACCACATAGCCCAGCCGGTGCGGCGTCGAAAAAAATCGATGCGTTGTCTTTGGACAATCAGCTTTGCTTTGCCCTTTACTCGACGTCGTTGACGATGACGAAGGTATATAAGCCGTTGCTCGATAAGTTGGGAGTTACCTACTCGCAATATGTGGTTCTTTTAGCGCTTTGGGAGAAAGACAACGTGACGGTCTCCGAGTTAGGTGATCGAGTTTATCTGGATTCGGGTACTTTAACGCCCTTGCTGAAACGGTTGGAAGGGCTTGGTTTGATTCATCGAAATCGTTCGATGGAAGATGAACGGCGGGTTTTGATTGATCTCACCAGCAAAGGGCGATCGTTGCAGAGTCAAGCGTTGGAAGTGATGGAAGGAATTGGGCGCGCGGTTCAATGTTCCATGGAAGAGGTCAAGCTTCTCACGCGAAAATTGCAGAAGTTGCGGGGCACGTTGTCTAAAAGCGTTGTTAAGTAAAAGGCGGCGAGTTTCGTTTTTTTTAATTAATTCGATTGTGTGCAATTAAATTGCTGTCTATTTATTAACAAGCAATTCCACATGCGAATCGGGTAAGCATGCGGATCTTATGAACCCGGTTTTATTAAGGAGAGTAATCATGAAAGTAGAAAAAGTACTGTATCAAGCTACTGTTACCGCAACCGGTGGACGCGATGGACGCGCCATTGCATCCGATGGAAATCTCGACGTTAGGCTTACCACCCCTAAAGAATTAGGTGGCGCAGGCGGCGCGGCGACGAATCCCGAGCAATTGTTTGCGGCCGGTTATTCCGCTTGCTTTATCGGCGCCATGAAATTTGTGGCCTCGCAAGAAAAAATAGCGTTGCCTGCTGATGTATCAATCACCGGCAAAGTCGGCATAGGCGCTATTCCCGGTGGATTCGGCATCGAAGCGGAATTACGGATTTCGTTGCCGGGGATGGATCGCACCGCGGCGCAAGCGCTGATCGAAAAAGCGCACAAGGTTTGCCCGTACTCCAATGCAACGCGGGGCAATATCGAAGTCGCGCTCGTTTTGGTGTAAGCCGTACTTACTGAATCACGATTGATTTATTTTTTTACGAGGAGACATAACATGAAATCAATATTGGTTAGTTTTGCCGTTGCTTCAGCCGTAGCTTCCGCAGCATTGCCGACAGTCGCTTTTGCCAAGGATGAGCATGTTGCGAAATCTGTTGTGATTGTGCACGGCGCATTTGCCGATGCATCTGGTTGGGATAAGGTCGTCCCTATTTTGCAAGCTAAAGGACTGAATGTGGTTGCCGTGCAAAACCCTTTGAGTTCACTTGCTAATGATGTGGATGCGGCAGCTCGCGCAATCGAAGCGCAGAAAGGACCGGTGATACTGGTCGGGCACTCTTGGGGCGGCGTTGTTATTACAGAAGCCGGTGTTAACGACAAAGTGAAGGCACTGGTATATGTCGCTGCCTTTGCGCCATCGGAAGGCGAATCGGTGACTGATTTAACCAAAGGGCTGCCGCAAGCACCATGGGTGCCCGCCTTGATTGCCGATAAAGGCGGTTACGTCACTTTACCGCAGCAAGTAATGACAAAGTATTTCGCTCAAGATTTGCCCGTTGCGAAAACCCGTGTCATGGCGGCGACTCAAGGACCGATTCTCGCTAAATCGTTTGAGGAAAAAGTCGATAAAGCCGCCTGGAAAAGCAAGCCGAGTTGGTATGTGATTGCCGCTCAGGATCAAATGATCGCACCGTCGCTTCAACGTACGATGGCTGAGAAAATGGGCGCCAAGGTATCCACGGTTAACGCTAGCCATGTTCCTTTTCTCTCTAAGCCGAAAGAGGTGGCAGCCGCTATTATCGCCGCAGCGGATGCTGTTCAATAAATATCGCAGTACCTGAAGCAATAGGCGCGGACACATGAGAATGTGTCCGCGTTTTTTATTTGCTGATGAAAACTGTTAATTGGAGCAGGGCTTCGTTTAGCGCGTCTATCGTTGCTGAAAACGAGATCTATTGGTTTTTCATGTTGTATTTGTTAGGTATCCCTGCTTTTGGGTAGCCCCTCTCCCGCCTGCGGGCGAGGGGCTTTTCGTAACTTGTGTAGATACTCATGCTCCCGCCTGCAGGAGAAGGGAGTGCACGCGGAACCTTTGTCTATCCATAACATTCAACGTGACTAACCACTAGAGCGGATTGCGTATCAATGTACGGTTCGGTAATAAGCCCGGCAACTTAATCTGCTACCATCGAACATAAACGGTATGCAAAGGAACCATTATGACGGTTAGGAATTTAGAGCATCTTTTTCGCCCGAAGTCCGTTGTGTTGATTGGCGCTTCCGCTAGGCCTCGCAGTGTAGGGGCAACGGTTCTGACGAATTTATTGCATGGCGGTTTCGCGGGCCAAGTGATGGCCATCAATCCCAAGTACAAGATGCTCGACGGCTTGCCGGTTTATCCCGATGTGGAAGCGCTTCCGATAATTCCTGAACTTGCCGTTATTTGTACGCCGCCCACGACGATTCCCCGTCTGATCGAACAGTTAGCGATGCGAGGTACAAGGGCGGCAATAGTGTTGACTGCAGGCCTTTCGCAGGTGATGGACTCGAACGGCAAAAGCATACGAGATGCGATGCTGGCAACAGCGAAGCCCTATCTCTTCCGCATTCTCGGCCCTAATTGCGTCGGTATGCTGATACCAAGTCTGGGCTTGAATGCTAGTTTTGCGCATGCGAATGCATTGCCGGGCAGGCTCGCTTTCGTATCTCAATCGGGGGCGCTTACTACTGCCGTTCTGGATTGGGCCAAGTCGAAGAATATAGGTTTTTCCTATTGCATATCGTTAGGCGATGGTGCCGACGTGGATTTCGGCGATGTGTTGGACTATCTCGCGAGCGATGTCGAAACCAGCGCCATATTGCTTTACATCGAATCGATTCGCGCTGCTCGCAAGTTCATGTCAGCCGCTCGGGCAGCGGCTCGCAATAAACCGGTATTGGTTGTGAAATCGGGACGAGCGCCCGAAGGGGCGAGGGCAGCTGCGTCTCACACAGGCGCATTGGCCGGTACAGATAATGTTTATGATGCCGCGATTCACCGCGCAGGGATGTTACGGGTATACACCACGGAAGATCTTTTCAATGCTGCGGAAACACTGGCGCGCGCTAAACCCATGCATGGCGATCGTGTCATGATCATGACCAACGGCGGTGGCGCAGGCGTGTTGGCCACCGATGCGGTCGCGTTGGGAGCAGGAAAATTAGCGGTACTCTCCGATGCGACGCTGGCTCGTTTAGATGCTATTTTGCCGGCCACATGGTCGCGGGGTAATCCCATCGATATCATCGGCGACGCGCCCGTTGCGCGATACGTGGAAACCATGAAGATCCTATTGGACGATTCGCAGTCCGATGCCATTTTATTTATTCAGGCGCCGACGGCCATCGTGCCGAGTGATGAAATCGCAGGAGCGTTAGCGGGAATCATTAGTCAATCGCCACGTCCGGTTTTTGCCTGCTGGTTGGGTGGGAATGCTGTGCTGCAAGCACGCAAAATTTTTCGAGAGGCCGGCATTCCCACATACGGCACACCCGAGCAAGCGGCGCGGGCCTTTTTAGATAAGGTGGAATATAAGCGCAATCAAGAATTATAGATGAAGACTCCACCGACAGAACACGTAGAGTT
>Ga0157374_10000772_pt1 | contig 28005 bp, 21 predicted proteins | sample M25metaG_FD_115308 | JGI IMG/M metagenome (GOLD analysis project Ga0157374, IMG submission 115308) | Miscanthus rhizosphere microbial communities from Kellogg Biological Station, Michigan, USA - M2-5 metaG | ecosystem: Host-associated > Plants > Roots > Rhizosphere > Soil | place: USA: Michigan... | reverse complement strand
CTTGATAAGAAAAGCCGGTCGATATTCATCATTATTTGCCATATTGATTCGGGAAGATTTCCAATATCCGTTTTTGTCTTCAGCGTTTCTTCCCAGCTTGCTTTGTCTTTCCCAGCTAGTTCAAATGTTGCATAGGGCAGTTTGTTCTTCCACGTGTTAACCTGGTATTGATAAAGGGGATGATCGAAATAAGGAACTCGATAGGCTTGAGGCGGAATTGTCTGGTCATTATCGGATAGCCAATAATCTGCTTCCAGCGATTTTTCATCGAATAGGACAATATTGCAAAGCGTTAAGTTGAATCCTAATTTTCTCTTTTCCTGAAACACAACAGCAACTACCTCACTTAATTCTTCACTCTTGTGCATGGCCATTGATCTGCTTCTCACTCGTTCCAGGCCCGCTTCGATTTGTGATTCTCTTGCCTGCGATTCGGCTTTCTGCAGATCAAGAAAGCGGGTATAGGTTTGTTCAAAAACTTTTGCGAAGCGTTTAAAAACTTCCCATATTTCCTGTACAGGTTCATAGGTTATAAAAAGCAGAAAACCTTGCGAAAAAAAAGCACAATGCAAAATTTGAAATGTAGGAACAGAACGTCCTGCCTGCTCCATTTTTTCCATAATTCCTTTAAAGATCGGAATCGTCGACATGTACCGGTAATGGGCCTCAAGTTCCTTCCCTTCCTGTGCTTTCACATATAAGGATTCCCTTCTTTGCGCAGCTTCGTAAATCTCATGAAACACATCTTCTGTGCTGTTTGCAGTGAAAGGTGGTTGGATCATGCTTTCCTGAGCCATCCAAAAAGTCGCGGTTTTTTTCTCTTCTCCCCAGATACTAAAACCGCAAGCAAATGACCTGGCTCCCAATGCTTGCGCCTGTTGAAACAACAACGCTGCTGCATCTCTCAATTCTTCACTTCGCTGCATCGCCATTGTTCTTGCACGAACTCTTTCCAATGCCAATTGTATCTGCGATTCTCGAGCCTGTGCTTCGGCTTGTTTTAAATCGTTAAACCGCGTATAAGTAAGATCAAAAACTTTGGCAAACCTAAGCAGGACGTCAAACTGATCGTTTGACAAAGGTTCAAGCGTGGCTACAGACAAATACCCAAAATTGTTGAAAGAAGAAGACAGGTACACTTTTTCTTTCGATCTCATATTGGCGATTACAATTTCCGGCAATTGCGAAAGTTCTGTTTCCGCAAATAAAAATTTGTCCCACTCTTTTTTTGTGTCTCCTTCAAGTACATATTGAAATTTCAGTTTCCGTTCCCGCCAGGCATCAAGCAGCGCCAGGTAAGGTTTGTGTTCGTGGTATTTTAAAAACAAACCGACAGGATCTGGTGCCTCAGGGTGCGACATCCACCAGGTTTGTCCCATCGTTTGCTGATCAATAATATGAATGAAGCTTCTGTCCAGGACAAAATCAAGTTTGCCCAATTCTTCAGAAACTGTAGCAATCAATTCTTTTAGCTCATCCGATCGCTGCATCGCCATTGCCCTTGCTCTTACTCTCTCGAGTCCCAATTCTATCTGTGACTCCCTTGCCTGGGCTTCTGCTTTTTGAAGATCGAGGAAGCGAACGTATGCCTGTTCGAAAACTCTCGCAAATCGTTTTACGATCTCAAAGTCCTTATCAACGGTTAGAACTCCGGCCCAGCTATCGATACCGAGAACAGAGTTTTTTTCTGCCGCAAAGGAAACTGTCCAACTTTCCGCTTCTATCATCATGGTCCTTATCTCCTCGGGAATTCTCGACTCGTTGTGTTTACCAATGTAATGGTAATAGTCGTTCTTTACTTTTCCCGAGTACGACCTGTTGATAATGTCTTCCCCTTTTTCTACCGCGCTCCATAAATCCTCAATAACTGAATTCTTAGCAATTTCATTATCGTAAGGCAGACTAACCTTGATTGGGGCCGTCACCCGGGAAGCAACCCATAGTTCGATATTTCTTTTTTGTTTTTCAAAAACAAAGATGAGCGCCGCGTCAAACGAAAGTCTAAGCTCCACAAGCCGATCAAACAACGTCACAACTACATGCTCTAACTCATCAGAATGATGCATGGCGAGCGAACTTGAACGCACCTTTTCGAGAGCAGCTTCTATTTGTGACTCTCTTGCCTGCGCTTCTGCTTTCTTTAAGTCAAGGAAACGGATATATGATTGTTCAAAAACATAAGCGAAACGTTTGATGATGTTGTTTTCTTCTTCTGTATAAGGGATGGAGGCAAAATTTGTAATGGAAAGAATGATATTTCTTAAAACCACACATGAGGTAGCCATACCTTTAGCATTCAACACAAATTCTCTCGATTCCTGGTGTTCATATTTCGCCAACGCCGTCTCAAACACATGCTTAAAGTAACGGTCCTTTTCTTTTTGTGTCAGCTGAAATGTAAAGAAATCATGACCTTGCCCCACTTCTTCCTTTAACAGGTGAAAGATCCTGTGGTCAAAATAGGGGACGAAAATGGGAGAAGGAATTGACGGATCAGTTGTAGCCAACCAGATATTGTAGCCCTGGTCAGTATAGTCGGTCAAAAAATCTGCGCTGTCAAATCGAAATTTAAGATGCCTTAGCTGATTGTGAACTTCCTTGATTACTTCGCGAAGGCCTTCACTGCGGTGCATTGCATTCGCCTGACTTCTTACTTTTTCTAATGCAGCCTCAATCTTTGCTTCCCTCGCTTGTGCTTCGGCTTTTTGAAGATCAAGGAAACGAACATAGGCCTGTTCGAAAACACGGGCAACACGCCTCAAAACAGCAATATTTTCTTCAGAGAATAATTGTTCTGTCCAGCTATTGGCTATAAGCAATGAATTTTTTTCGGCTATATTAGTAGCCGTATAACTTCCGGCTTTTAGTATGAATTCTCGTAACGGTCTAGGTATTTTGGATTCATCATTATGTTTAAATACATATTCGAAATACCTGTTCTTCTCCTCAAATGAATAGTGTTTATTGATCACGTCTACACCTTCTTCTTTCGCTTTCCATTCATCCAACGCGATAGGATTATCTGCAAAAGCTTCTTCATCATAGGGCAGATCATGAAAGCTGGGAACCACTTTTTCAGGAGACACCACACCTATAACCGCATCTCTCGAACCCTCCTTTGATAAAACGATCGCGACACCGCCATCAAATATTAATCCCAGCTCTTTTAGTTTCTCAAATAATACAGCAACAACATTAACGATCTCGTCGGATCTATGCATTGCCAGCGACGTGCTTCTGATCTTTTCAAGCGCTGCTTCGATGATTGCTTCTCTCGCCTGTGCTTCAGCTTTTTCAATATCCAAATATCTCCGGTATGCTAATTCGAATACGTTGCGGAAACGTTTGAATAATTCAATTTCTTGTTCCTGCAGCGGACTGTATGCCGACATTCCTATTCCAACCGGTCCTAATGAATACCAGTAATAATTCAGCGTGTCAGCGTTCTCCAAATAAGTGTCGATAAATACATTTGTGCCTTTCTGATAGTTAAGCCAATCTTTCACTTCCTGCCCTTTAAATGAATATGTCCAGACCTGGTTGGGCCCTTTGAGCATTTGCTCGGCAAAGTTTTGACTCACGGGGTGATTAGCATACTCAACCTCTGTGATCAATTCCTTATTATGTTTTGCATAAAATTCATAATTCACATAGATGCCCTTACTTTCATAAAAAATGGCCGTTTGAACGTTCCTGACATCTTTTACTTTCAGGAATTCTAATTGACTGGAAATAACCTTGCACACTTCCAGCATGCCTTCCGGTTTCATCATACTCAGCGCAACAGCCCGCACTCTTTCAAGGGCCGCCTCAATTTCCAGTTCCCGGTTCTGCGCCTCAATGGCTCTTGATTTTTTTTGGAGATCTTCAATACTTTCTTCGAGCATAACAGATAGTGTCTGCTTATCGTGTTCAAGCCGTTCGAGTTTGAATTTTGAAAGGCTTCCTGCTTTGTCTACTTCCTTTATAGATTGCAGAAGCAAATCTTTCTCCGCATCCGATAGCCCGGTTGCTCTTTGAATATTATCTGCTATGCCCTGGAGTTTCGGGTCCATCTTCAGTTTGCATTTTCTTTTAGCAACGCCAATGACACCGTCATGTTATAAAAATCATAGCTCCCGTCTGCCCCCCGACCAATCTCACCAAAGGAAAACAAACCGATCATGGGAGCATTCCACATTTTCCTCAAGCGCTCTATTTCATCACTCATGTAAGGGCCGAACGCGATCTCACGTCCCTGGCACGAGAACATGATCATGGCATCCACATTACCCAGGTTTTTTGCGTACTCCTGAAATTCGGTCACAACATTATCCACTACTTCAAACCCGGGTAACATTGAAAATTTCACTTTGGATCCTTCGGGCAAACCGCCGGCAAATACAACAAACCGTTTCTCAAAATCTGCATGCATAGGAGTACGCATAAGTGGAGAGCCATTCTCTCTCTGCAGTTGTATCTGGAAAAAGCTGGCGAGGTTTAGTATATGAACTTGCTCCTTTAATTCCTCATTTGCTTTTCCAGCGTAGCGCAAAACGACGTCCAGGGCGGGCTGGTCGTCAATTGTATAAACAATGTTCCCCTCACTTTTTGTGATGACATGTTGAATCCCTACTGGATCGCATCCACCTGTAGCATATCCCTTCAGGCTGATCCTTTCTTCGTCAAGAATCACGGCCACGATTCCATCGTGAGATATTTTTGAATGAGCGAATACAAATGTATCCATTACCTGAAGACTGCTGGCGGCCAGACCGCCAAAAACATTTGTCTCGGCTCCAACTGATTCCAGTATTCCTTCAATAATTTTTTCTCCATCTGTTCTTATTCCTCCTGAAGCGACAATAAAAGCAGGTTTTTTAAAGATCGCTTTTCCGGCTTCACCAATCAACCTGGAAATTTCTTTTGTCGAGTTGTTGCCTGTTTCCCTGAATTCTATTTTGAAATATTCTGGTGGAATGTCAAGCAACATCACAACTATGGAAGCTGTATCAAAATCCTGATCGATGAATTGTCCGAATGAGGATGCTCCGAATACTGCAATTCCTCTTTTATGAAATGAGTCACAAATAGTGAGCACCTCATCTTCTTTTGGCATAAAAACGATAGCTAATGTTGGGGTGAATCCATCATTCATGCTGCGGTGCAATGCAGCCTGAATGTCTTCCGGCGATTGTCCTTTTATTGATTTTGCTTTCATGAAAAAATGGAGTGTTTATTTTTGTTTTATCCATTTCAATCTTCGTTTGTCAACATCGTTATATAATTCCAGGGTATCTCCTTTAAAGATAAATCTTCGTTGTACGGTCGTATTCCAGGCGGAAGGGATCGTATGAGTTAACCGATAATGTGTAACAATGTCTACCGAATCTGAAACTGAATAGTTGCCCGTATATGCATAGTTCGATATGAATTCTTCCAATGAAGCCTTCAATTGTTCAGCAGGCATGCTATCGATCTTCGTCTTTAACTTTCCCGGATCAATACTTTCATCTTCAGAGAGCGTGTTAAATTGTTCATATCCTTTGGGCGTGATTTGGACGGCCATATGACCAATGCCATCGTATATAATATACCCTGTTCCGTCGCTGGCCCATTCATCATGCCATTGACCTGTTGAATCCTGCACCTCGATTTTGAAAAGCTTGTACATGCCCACCAGTAGCTGGTTACGACCTGGTTTTGACTTCTCTGAGCAAGCCAGGAGTAAAACAAGTATAATCAACAGGGTGAAAAGCTTCATGTTCCTTTATTTACGTAGACATCATTTACTTCACGGCAACAAGAAATTGCAACCCGAATCGATGAGATTTAGAAAAGGCTCTTCGACCAAAAAATTATGGAGGCAGCGCCTGTTAAATGTACCGGAATATGCTCATACCAACTATTGCGAAGATGAGTAAGAAGGCAATGATCCTGGAGGCCGTACTCAATTTCTTCGCAAGCATAGCCAGTTCTTGCAACTGTGGCGTCGTGGGAGGTCCTCCCGAACTAGCAACCGACTTCCCGATTTTTGCAATTTTAAAACTGACCGGCCGACTAATTGTAAAGCCAATAAGAAACGCGATAATAGCTAATACACCACCTGTAGTAAGCACTTGCCCATTTTTAGTGGACAACCATACAGCCTGCAAACCTCCTGAAACTTTCCATATCAATAAGGCTCCTGCAAGGACAGTTATGATTGCCAACAGCATCATAACGATAGGGAATCGATTGGTCTTTGCAAGCTGCTGCATGAATTTAACTCCATCGGGACCAGCAGACTTGACGGCAGGGTCAAGAAAAAAAGCAACAAAGATCACTGTGCCCGCCCAAGATATTCCACAGCCAATATGGAGCAGGCGCAGGATAAGCAGATAGGTTTGATCACTCATGTTAGTTTGGGTTTAAAAATTTCTTTAAGATACAAAAAGATGAACCGATAAAGATTCAATTTTCCCGGCGTGGATATTTTTTGACAAGTGTGGGTGTTGCAAGAACAATCGAGATTAGATATTAAGATATTAGGAGATTGAAAGATTACGATAGCACAATATTATGATTTCACAATATTCAAATATCCCAATCACGAAATGGATTAGTTTATTGAATAAAAAAAACCGTCCCGATCTACGGGACGGTTTGAAAATTTCTTAGCGATCAGATCAGACCACTGCTTCAGCAGCCTCGTTCGGTAAATTGTCTTTAACTGCTTTTATTTTTGCCGGTTTTTTTAATTTCTGTTTTTGCTTCGCGACTGCCTTTGCTATATCAGCCGCAAACAGTTTACTTGCTTTTTTGAGATTGCTGTCGAATTTTTTTTCCTTTACACTCGCCCTGTATTCAGCCAAAGCGCCTGATAGCTTTTCGTATACTATTTTCCTCGCTTCTTTTTTAGATAATTTAGGAGAGGTTTTTTCTTTAGTCTCAGTCATACAATATTTTTTTAGTAACCTAAATTTAATTGTAAATTAATATTGTCCAATATTAAGTTTTGCCTGAAATAATTTCTCCGCCCAGGTTCCCGCTGGAAAAGGGGGTTAGCCATAATTAATTTTTCTTCATACCCCGCTGAAGGACAAGGCTTCCCGACTATGAAATGGGGTTTGATGATACTGAAATCGTTGCCAACTTGGTTTGCAGACTACCTGGCATGTGAATACTTTTACATCACCAACGCAGATTAAAAAGCTAGCCAGCTCCGGAAATCTAACCACTGCTTCACTTGTTTGCATCTTGCCTTCTTCGATTGCGTTAACCGGTTTCAAAAATGTTTTGCTTCCATATTTGTCACGGTGATTGCTCCATATTACTGATTTATTAAACCCGTTTTTAACCAAAAAATGAAGTATTATGAAAACAAAAATTAAAAATTTCGGAACCATTGCCTTAGTTGTTGCATTAAGTTTCACAGCAACCGTATCGTGGGCATTTGACGGAACAAAGGATACACCTGTTGTCTCATTGAAATATGTTGGTCTCATTCAAAACCAACCAACGTTTCAATTGGATCTTAACAGTGTTGAAGAAACGGACTTCTATGTTTCGATCAAAGATCAGGACGGCCAGGTGATCTACAATGAAAAAATAAAGGCAAAAAACTTCACCAGGAATTACCGTCTTAACACAAGTGTTGATGATGCAATTCTCAAAGTTGAAGTAAGAGAAGGTAACAAAAAGCCGGAAGTATTTACCATCAACCGGAATACACGGTATTACGAAGAAACAAGCATCAGCAAACTCTAACCTGATCCGTAATTATTATAGGTGTTTTAGTAAGTCCCGTCTACGGCGGGACTTTTTTTTATTAACCCTGGAATTGCTTCCTTATCAAATTCAAAGCACTGCCCGCCCTGAACCATTCGATCTGCTGCTCATTGTAAGTGTGATTCAGCAAGACTTTATCCTCTGATCCGTCCCGATGATGAAGCACCATGGTCAAAGGTTTACCGGGAGCAAACCCGGTTAGCCCGACAATATCAATGGTATCGTCTTCCTGGACTTTTTCATAATCCGACTTATCAGCAAACGTTAGCGCTAGCATGCCCTGCTTTTTCAGATTGGTCTCGTGTATCCTTGCAAAGCTTTTAACAATGATTGCCCGAACGCCAAGATGTCTTGGTTCCATCGCTGCGTGCTCCCTTGAAGAGCCTTCACCATAATTCTCATCTCCCACCACAACTGTACCGATATTCAACTGTTTATATTGACGTTGGGTTGCCGGTACGGGTCCATATTCACCGGAGACCTGGCTTTTTACAGAATCAGTGTTATCGTTAAAGAAATTGATCGCTCCAATGAGCATATTGTTACTGATATTATCAAGATGTCCCCGGAATTTTAGCCAGGGTCCGGCCATTGAAATATGATCGGTTGTGCACTTGCCTTTTGCCTTGATCAGTAATTTGAGACCGGCGAGATCACTGCCTTCCCATTCCGGAAATGGAGAGAGCAATTGCAATCGCTGGCTGTCAGCTTTGACAACCACCTGCAAGCCACTGCCATCTTTTGCTGGCTCCTGGTATCCGGGATCATCTACTGCAAAACCATGCGGCGGCAATTCAAAGCCCTTGGGTTCAGCCAATTTTACTTGTTCACCTTTGCTATTTTTCAATGTATCCGTGATCGGGTTAAAAGCAATAGTACCAGCCATCGCTAAAGCAGTAACAATCTCGGGAGAAGCCACGAAAGCGTGCGTGCTGGCGAGGCCATCATTTCTTTTTGCAAAATTCCTGTTGTATGAAGTCAGGATCGTATTCTTGCGGTTGGGGTCGTCAATGTGTCTTGCCCACTGGCCGATACAAGGCCCGCATGCATTTGCAAGGACTACACCTCCTACTTCTTCAAACTCTTTAATGAACCCATCTCTTTCAATCGTAAATCGAACCTGTTCACTTCCCGGAGTAATAGTAAACTCGCTAACGGCTTTCAAGCCCTTGTTGATCGCATCCTTCACAATAGAAGCCGAGCGGCTCATGTCTTCATATGAAGAATTAGTGCAGCTGCCAATTAAGGCCACTTCCAATTTTGATGGCCAGCCTTTTTCTTCTACAACGGCTTTCATTTGTGAAATTGGCGTCGCAAGATCCGGTGTAAAGGGACCATTCAGATATGGTTCAAGTTTGTCAAGATCCAGGTACAACACCTGGTCATAGTATTTTTCAGGATCATTATAAACTTCCTCATCAGGACGAAGATGCTCACGAACTCCATCGGCTAATGCTGCCACTTCCTCACGATCCGTTGCACGCAGGTAAGCGCTCATTTTTGCATCATAGGCAAACAATGAACAGGTGGCGCCGATCTCGGCCCCCATATTGCATATGGTCCCTTTTCCGGTTGCACTTAAGCTGTCAGCACCATCTCCAAAATATTCGACAATAGCACCAGTACCGCCTTTGACTGTCAATTGGCCAGCTACCCAAAGTATCACGTCTTTGGCGCTGGTCCACCCATTTAACCTACCGGTAACTTTCACACCGATCAATTTGGGCATTTTCAATTCCCAGGGAAGGCCCGCCATGACATCCACAGCGTCAGCACCGCCTACTCCGATTGCGATCATTCCCAAACCACCCGCATTTGGTGTATGAGAATCGGTCCCGATCATCATACCACCCGGAAATGCATAATTTTCCAGCACCACCTGGTGAATAATGCCAGCGCCTGGTTTCCAAAAACCAATTCCATATTTATTGGAAATGCTGGCCAAAAAATCATAAACTTCTTTATTGACATCGATCGCAGTTGCCAGATCCTTCACGGCTCCCACTTTTGCTTGTATCAGGTGGTCACAATGCACCGTGGAGGGGACAGCCACTTTATCCCGCCCGCAGGTCATAAATTGTAACAACGCCATCTGGGCTGTTGCATCCTGCATGGCTACGCGATCAGGGGCAAAATCCACATAATCCTTACCACGCTGGTAAGGTGCTTGCGGCAGTTGAAATGTATGGGCGTATAGAATTTTTTCGGCGAGAGTCAGGGGCTTACCTGTTAATTTCCGGGCCGCTTCAATTTTGCCGGGCAGTTGAGCATAGACTTTCTTAATAAGATCAAGATCAAATAACATGACAGTTCCGTTTGAGGTTTAAGGTTTGATGTTCGAAGTTGAGCAGAGATACTTAACATCAAACTTCGAAATTCTAACATCGAACCTGGATTTCGGGTGCGAATTTACTTAAATAACAATCTTTAAAAAAATCAGTTGAGATAAGCGGGAATTTTTTTTAACACACAATACGAAGTATGTGGTGATCTTTTGTTGCAATAAAAATCAAAAATTTTTATATTAGCTACATGAAGAGGTTTAAAAACTTCGTCGAGTGGCATGCTTTCGGAGTTTGTTCGGCCATTGGTGGAAAATTAGGCATCGCGACCAGTCGTATCCGCATGTGGTTCATTTATATTTCTTTTCTCACAATGGGTTCTCCTATTATTATTTATATGGTGCTCGCTTTTTGGATGAACATGAAAAAATACATGAAGGCAGCAAAACGGAATCCCTGGTATTATTTATAATTCAATTCGCCATTACTTTCAAAATATAGCAGCTAACATCCGGATTCTTTTGACTGGTGAGAAGATGTCGCCTGGAAATACCTGCAAAGTGCATTTATGATCGATTGCTTTAAATCGCCTATTTGTTTGTTCATTACCGGCAGGGCAGATTGAAAGCACCCTTCTTTCTCCACTATGACGTGGTTGCCATATAACAGCCGTTCAAGATCTCCGTTCATAATTGTAATACTATGCAATCTCATATCGCGATCTTCTTTTGTACGAATGAGTGCATAATACATTCTTGAGTGGTATTTAAATTCCAATGAAATGATCTTATCCATTGTCAACATTTTTTACTTAATAAAAATTATTTGCAGAGACTAATAACCGGCACAGAGATTAGCAATAATTGCCGGAGATTCAGTCTTTGAAATCAGGAAGTATGTTCAGTTCCGAATTGCGGAAGCTGATATTATGTAGAGCACAGGATATTGTAGAATGCGAAAGCAAAGAATTTGCCGTATATTTTAAGGGGCGATGTCTGCAATGAGAAAATACCGGGAAAACTTTCACCAAAAGAAAAATGATCCCTGTGTGGAATCATTTTCCCTGTCTTTTTCAAATTAGGTCTAACGACGAGATCTTTTAGATAACCAAATTTTTTATTTGTGAGAGGCCATAAATTTGGACAAACAGTTATGTCTAACGTGTCAAGTGGAGAACCAAGGTTCCTTAAATTAACTCCTGGAGTTTTGAGATAACCTTATCGATCTCTTCTTTCGTATTATGCTTACTGAAAGAAAAACGAACTGTTACAAGATTGGGATTGTTATTGATTGCGTGAATGACATGAGAGCCCTGGTCGGCCCCACTGGTGCAGGCACTTCCGCCCGAAGCGCAGATATGATTAATGTCGAGATTAAAAAGAATCATCTCAGATTTTTCCGTTTTTGGCAGCCCAGTACTGAGGACCGTATACAAGCTTCTGCCCTCTACATCACCATTAAGCGTCGAGCATTTCACATTCTTCCTGAGCTGCTCGATCATGTATGTCTTTAATGACTGGATATACTTACTGTCTTTTTCAAAATTGTTCATAGCCATTTCAAGAGCTTTGGCAAACCCGACAATACCATACACATTTTCGGTGCCGGCGCGCATATTACGTTCCTGTGCACCACCAAAAATAAATGGCTGAATTTTTACATTGTCATTTATATATAGAATGCCCACTCCCTTTGGACCGTGAAATTTATGACCGGATCCTGAAACAAAATGAACAGGAGTCTTTCGCAGGTCAAGTGGATAATGCCCTACGGTTTGCACGCAATCCGAATGAAAAATAGCATTATATTTTTTGCAAAGGTTGCCCACGGCATCTATATCCAGCAAATTGCCGATCTCATTATTCGCATGCATCAAAGTAACAAGGCAACGCTTTTCATGAGACGCCAGCTGTTGTTCAAGATCATCGAGATCAACGTGACCATTAGCCAAAAGCTTTACAAAACTTAAAGTCACATCCCCTGAACCATAATGCTCCACGGTGTGCAACACTGCATGATGTTCGATCGGCGATGAAATAATATGCCTGCACCCAAGATCATGAATAGCAGCGGAGATTGCCGTATTGTTACTTTCGGTTCCGCCACTGGTAAAAAATATTTCGCCTGGATGAGCATTCAATAACCGGGCAACTGTTTTTCGTGATGTTTCGATCGCCAGTCTCGTTTCTCTGCCATATGAATAAATGGAAGAAGGATTACCAAAATAGGTGGTCATATAAGGAAGCATCGCCTCAAGTACTTCCTTATCCAGAGCGGTTGTCGCAGCATTGTCTAAATAAATTCTTTCCATTTACAATCGTATTCAGGTATAATTCCAGGGTCTAAAATTGCGGCGCAAAGATAAGAATTGAGAGGAGTTTGGCCATCGTTTTATTAGTGGAGTGCTCAAATCCTTATATAGAATCAGGTGAATATTATTCAAAATGTTGGCGGAAAGCATGCAGCAATTTTAACGAAACGTGAAGTTTAGTAGCGTATATTTATATTAATCCCAACCCAAAAAAAATTTAAACCAATTATGAACCCTTTTTGGACACAGATAATCATTCAGACCACCTTAAAGCACAAGCGGGATAAAAATGACAAGAGTCAAGAATATTCCAACTATGAGCTTGCCAAGGGATGGCGCGAATTCAGGATCAGTGTGATACGGTTCATCCAGGATCTTGTCTTGATCACAATGGGAATTTTTTCAGCGGCCTTTGGATTCAAAGGTTTTTTACTCACCAACCGGTTTATTGATGGCGGAGCGACGGGCATCTCGCTATTAATATCAGCGCTTACTTCCATTCCCTTGTGGGTTTTAATTATCTGTGTCAACATTCCTTTCATGATCCTCGCCTTCAACACGATCAGCAAAGCGTTTGCTATAAAAACAATCCTGGCCATCGCGGGGCTGGCTCTTGTCCTTGCCACCGTGAGCTTTCCTGACGTAACAAAGGATAATTTGCTGGTGGCGGTGTTTGGAGGCTTTTTCCTGGGGGCTGGTATTGGCTTATCGGTCAGGGGCGGCGCGGTGATCGATGGGACCGAAGTGCTGGCCATCTTTTTGAGCCGCAAATTGGGAACGACAATTGGGGACATCATTATTATCATTAACGTTGTCATATTTGGAACAGCTGCGTATTTTCTGTCCGTCGAAATTGCATTGTACTCAATGATCACTTATTTGGCAGCATCGAGAACTCTTGATTTTGTGATAGAAGGTATCGAAGAGTATACCGGTGTTACAATCATTTCTTCTCACAGTGAAGAAATCAAGCAGATGATCATCCAAATGCTGGGTCGGGGTGTAACTGTTTACAACGGGAAAAGCGGCTTTGGTAAGAAAGGCGAGGCGAGAGACATTGAAATCGTTTATACAGTTGTAACAAGACTCGAGTTAAATCGCCTCAACACTGAAATTCTAAAGATCGATCCAAATTCTTTCGTCGTGATGAGCAGCATCAAAGACACCAAGGGAGGTATGATCAAAAAAAGGCGTCTCAAACATTAGCCATTATGCCAGAATATATTGACATTACAGACAGAAAAAATCTAAACTTATTATTAAGCACACTTCAACCCGGAACACCTGCTTTATGGGGAAAAATGAACGCTCAAAATATGATCGAACATTTGGTGGAAGCGGTTGAATACACAAATGGAAAACGGGTGGCGGTTCTTAGATTTCCAAAAAACAAGGCGAACAAACAAAGGGAAGATCTTGTGAATAGTGATTTTGTAATACCTCCGGGAGCGCAGGGTTACCTCCCTGATGCAACAAAAACAAAAAGGTTTAAAGACCTGGAAACTGCGATTCATGAATTAAACAACGAACTCGACGCTTTCGAATATTTTTTTAAGACCGAAGGAATAACATCGACGCATTTTGAGTTTGGCCCAATGAATCATAAAGAATGGATCATTTGGCATGGAAAACACTTCACACATCATTTCAAACAATTTGGATTACTTGGGGGAAGCTGGGATGCAGAAGTTAGAAGTTAGAATTCAGAAGGCAGAATTGAGAACATAAAAATAGAATTCAGAATAAATTTCTGCAATGGATTGCTGTTTACGACCCATAACCCATAACTTACAACTCATAACCTACAACTCACATCAGCTCCTTAATATCCTGCATTAACCTTGACGCGATATTGTTAGCCTTTGTTTCGTAATCACTTTCAGCATAAATCCGAATGATCGGCTCTGTGTTGGAAGTGCGGAGATGTACCCAGTCTGCATCAAATTCTATTTTTAATCCATCTTCCGTATTAACAGGTTGATTCTTATATTTCTTTTTTATTTTTTCAAAGATGGTTTTTACATCAAATCCATTTTCGAGCTCGATCTTATTTTTTGAAATAAAATAATCGGGATACGACTGCCGAAGTGATTTGATGGTTTTGTTCTGAACAGCCAGGTGTGAAAGGAATAAACCAATTCCTATCAACGCATCGCGGCCGTAATGAAAATCAGGAACAATGATACCACCATTTCCTTCGCCGCCAATGACTGCATTTACTTCCTTCATTTTTTTAACCACATTTACTTCACCCACTGCCGAGGGAAAATATTCGCCTCCATGTCTGACAGTGATTTCTTTGAGCGCTTTCGTGCTGCTCATATTGCTCACGGTATTGCCCTTTTTCTTGGCTAACACATAATCTGCTACGGCAACTAACGTGTATTCTTCTCCAAACATGCTTCCATCTTCACATACAAAGCACAAACGGTCCACATCCGGGTCCACTGCAATACCAAGGTCGGCGTCATGCTTCATTACTTCATTGCTCAATGAAGACAGGTTTTCGGGCAATGGCTCAGGGTTGTGAGCAAACCGGCCATTTACTTCTTTGTTTAAAACAACGACATCTTCAACACCCAGCGCCTCTAAAAGAGCAGGAACAAAAATGGCTCCCGTAGAATTGATGGCATCAACGACAATTCTAAAATTTCTTTTAGCGATTGCCTTTGCATTCACTATGGGATAATTTACAACTGCATCAATATGCTTCTGCAAATAGCCATCATTTGTTATGATCGTGCCGCTCTTCTCAACGGTGGCAAAGAAAAAACTATCATTGGCTGCTTTGTCCAAAACTTTAGCCCCGACGTCCGCTGAAATAAACTCCCCTTCCTGATTCAATAATTTCAAAGCATTCCACTCTTTCGGATTGTGGCTCGCAGTGAGGATGATCCCGCCATCAGCCTTTTCCATTTTCACGGCGATCTCAACGGTGGGTGTAGTTGATAATCCAAGATCAATTACATCAATACCCAGCGCAATGAGGGTATTACAAACAAAATCGCGGACCATTTTTCCACTTATGCGACCGTCACGTCCTATCACGATCTTTGTAGACGTAAATTTATCCTTATGCTGTTGCTGGATAATAGTGCCAAATGCTGCCGTAAACTTAACAATATCAACAGGGGTAAGACTTGTTCCTGGTGTTCCTCCTAGGGTCCCTCTGATCCCTGAAATACTTTTGATCAATGCCACAACAAATAGTTCAAAGGTTAATGATTATATTCGATTAGCCGGGGCAACAAAAATAAGAATAGAAAAGGGTATATGGTTTGATCAGGACATATATTTTTGATGTTTAAAATCAAAAAACGAGTGATTAAAATCAATGATATTTGTTAAAGAAAATTTGTAATGACTCAAGCCGCAAGGAAAGAATGGTTCAGAGATTGGTTCAGTTCACCGTTTTATCACAGGCTTTATTTTGAGCATGATGAAAGGGAGGCAGAAGAATTTATTCATAAACTGGTGAATTTTTTACATCCGAAACCCGACGCCAGGATGGTGGATGTAGCCTGTGGCAGAGGTCGTCACAGTTGCATGTTGGCAAAATTGGGGTTTGATGTAACAGGATTTGATCTTTCATTTGAAAGCATTGACTATGCAATGCAATTCGTCCAAAAGGACCCCATTGGAGAGAGTGATAATTTAAGTTTTTATCAACATGATATGCGATACCCGTTTTGGGTGAATTATTTCGATTATGCCTTTAATTTTTTTACCAGCTTCGGATACTTTGCCACGAGGCGCGAGCACGATGACGCCATTCGAACGATAGCAACGAGCTTAAAACCGGGTGGCATTTTTGTGATCGATTACCTGAATACGCATTACGTGGAAGATCATTTAGTTCACAATGAATTAAAAAATGTTGCAGGTACCTCATACCAGATCCGTCGTTGGGATGATGAAACACGTTTTTATAAAAAGATCATCATCCATGACGCCTCGTTAGTAGTTCCCGAAGAACACACCGAACGAGTCGCAAAATTTTCTCTCGGCGACTTTACTGATATGCTTTCATTTCAAAACATGCAGGTGCTGGAAGTCTTCGGCGATCATAATTTATCTCCTTATGATATAAGAAAAACTCCACGGCTGATCATTGTGGCAAAGAAAAAAGCCCGCCTGTGGGACGAACAGGAGAGCAATCATTCCGGCGAAGAAAAAAGATTATACAGCGACGGCCGAAAAACTGACCCACTAACCTGACCGGTCGGTATTCCAATGTAGGTAGCCGCCCGTAACTCATAACCCATAACTATTAACTCAATAGTGATTACTCATTACTCATTACGGACCACTCACTATTCCGCCCAACTCATCACGTAATCCTGATTTTCTATTTCCAGCGCCTCCTTTGTCAACATGAGCGGATGGAAAGTATCTACCATTACAGCCAACTCCTTTGTTTCTTTTGCTCCAATACTTTTTTCGACAGCACCGGGGTGCGGCCCATGAGGAATGCCAGCGGGGTGTAGGGTGATCATCCCTCTGGTTACATTTTTTCTGCTCATAAAATCTCCATCAACATAATAGATCATTTCATCGCTGTCAATATTGCTGTGATTATACGGAGCAGGGATAGCCTGCGGGTGATAATCAAACAACCGTGGGCAAAATGAACAAACCACAAAATTGTTTGCTTCAAATGTCTGATGGACTGGTGGCGGCTGATGTACACGGCCGGTGATCGGTTCAAAATCATGAATGGAAAATGCGAAAGGATAGCAATATCCGTCCCACCCTACTACGTCAAACGGATGAGTGCCATAATGCAAACCATAAAGCACTCCTTTCTTTTTTGCCTTGATCAAAAAGTCTCCTTTTTCATCATAGCTCGGTAAATTCTGGGGAGGTCGAATATCTCTTTCAGTATAGGGAGAATGTTCGAGCAATTGCCCATACTTGCTAAGATACTTCTTTGGAAAACGTATTGGGCTGAATGACTCAACGATAAATAACCTGTTACTAGCATTGGCAAATTCGACCTGGTAAATGGTTCCGCGCGGAATAATAAGATAATCACCATAGTCAAAAGGCAATTCACCATACATTGTTCTCAGCATGCCTCTTCCTTCATGAACGAAGATCAATTCATCAGCATCGGTATTTTTATAAAAATAACTGGTCATGCTTTCCTGCGGTGCCGCCAGGACAAGATGGCAATCATTATTCACAAGCACTGCTTTGCGGCTTTGTAAAAAATCTTTTTCGGGTTTTATTTTGAACCCGTCAAAACTCCGGTGCTTGAGCATTTTTTCTTCAGCGATCGTTGGTGCTACACTCAGCTGTGGCTCCGTTTTTATGATTTGTGTCGGTGGATAATAATGATACATCAGAGAGTAATCATTCGAAAAACCCTCTGTTGAAAACAGTTGTTCGGAAAAAAGTTTTCCGTCTGGCTTGCGAAATTGGGTATGACGTTTATGAGGAATGTTCCCAAGTTTATAATAGTAAGGCATAATTAATGGTTGAGAATTTAGAATACTAAAGAATCAGAATCGATAGGTATTATAAAAGTTCCTTGTTTAATTCTAATGACAAAAGAAGGAAAACATATTTCCATCTTCTTTTGTCAATCCAGTACGTGAAGTTCCTGTAAAAAGGCATTCACAAATTTAATAAAGTTTTTAAGCTTGCTGTTTGATAAAAATTGCTCCATTCAGTATGATCCTGTTTAGGGTATTTTATCCTTCCACACAGGAATTTTTATGACACTATCGTTGTACCATTTTATTTGCAGCGGCACCTTGCCGTCTTCGAGTGTTTCATCACTTACATCTTTTCCCGTCCCGAAATTGACCTGTGCGCTGGAGTTTTTATTGATATCCAACACAACGAGTAAACGGCTCCCTTTACTTAATTGGCGGCATACCATTCGTGTTCTGTCAAATGAAATCAATTCGAGCTTTCCGGGAGTTAACAGATTTCTTTTGCTCATATCTTTTGAATAACTCGCTCTGCCCATATAATACGATAAGTGAAAATATCGTCCATCAGGCATTATCTCAAATAATGCGATACCTATATCCATGTCCTTCTTATTGATGCTGGCTTTTAACTCCCCTTCAAACATTCCGTCGATCGAGACGGGTTCATTAAATGGTTCACTTATAAAAAACAGTCCACTGGTGGTATCTGTTTGCCGCTCAATGATAGGGAAAGGATAATAATCATTGTTGTTGCTGGTATTCCGGTCTGCTAGGTTCACTGCTTGCTCGAGAAAGGCAGCTTTGGCCGGCTTTTTTAAGGACAATTGATAATAATTCCCTGCTCTTATGTTGGTCAGGTAAAACGTCAGCACTTTATTATGCATTCTTGCCAGTGATGAAGCATGTCGCCATTCATTTTTCCCCATCACTTCATAGTTGATCTTATCTTTCAGAATGGACGGGATAGGTCGGTTCTTTATTATATGATCCAGCCATTGATAAGTTATTTCCCTTGTGTCAATCAAGGCAACAGGGTCAACGGCGTAGTCTCGTAATACCGGCACTCCACCTCTCTGCGCCCCGAAATGATCATAAGGCCCGATAATTAAATAATGATTCGCCTTTTTGTTGTACTTGTAGTGTTCTCTTAGATAATGCAAGGCAGAAATTTGTCCGTCATCATAAAAGCCAGTGATCGTTAAGACAGGAATGTTTATTTTGCCGTACTCTTCTTTGTATGGAATCATATTTTGCCAATACTTGTCATAAGAAGGATGTTGCAGCCACCGCTGTAGCCACATATTAGGAGTACCGTCTACGCTATCAATTTTTTTATAGGCCGCTCCACTTGCATACCAATTATTTTGCAATTGATTCCACCGTTGCGGGTTGTTATATGTTTTATTGTCCAGGTACTTATTGTTGGTGACGAAAAAAGCCCATCCGTAATTGGCATTCAAAAAAATATTGTTTTCCATTGGAAGGCCAAACCCAGGAATTGCGGCAACATAAGGAACAATTGTTTTTAGAGCAGGGCGCAAATATTTTGTAGCCGCCCATTGAACGAAACCGCAATAACTTCCGCCGTACATTCCCACTTTCCCATTAGTCCACGGTTGTTTGATGATCCAATCGATAACTTCATTCACATCGTTTGCTTCATGCTCGTAGGGCTCAATGGGATCAGGGCTCAGTCGCTTGCCACGCGCATCGGCTACCACGCCCACGTAGCCATGAGCCGCTGATTGCATCGCCTCGTACAGGTTTTGATCAAGGTTTGAATAGATTGTAAAAAATAGGGCAGCAGGCTGAGCAATGCTTACGTCTCTTTTTCTTACTACAACAGTCGAAAGAGTTGCACCGTCTTTTGTCTTTATTAATACACTGTCCTCAATTATATATCTCCGGATGCCGTCCTGCCTTAGCAACTCTTTGGCAATGGGTTCAATGTTTTTATAAACCAAAAAAACATAATAGCTTCTGCAAAGGCCAAGGGCATCATCAATATCCAGGCTGTCCTTATTCTTAAGATTCAATAAAGTATTTTCCAACCCGCTTTGTAATTCATCAATACCATTGCGGGTTAAGAAAGCAGTATAGATGTGCAATGCTTTCTTATCATCCAATCGCGTGAACAGCTCATTAAATAACTGTTCAAATGCACTGTTAAAAGGTTCGCTCGTTGCAGCTTGTTTGAGTTTTGCCCTCACATATAATTTGTGCTGGACAGCCGTCAAACTCCAAAATTGGGGGTCCGTTACTTTGGCGGCAAAGCGGATAGAATCCAAAGTAACATCTGCTTCTGAATATCTTCCGGCTAATATCTGCAGCCGGAATAAATTGCCAAGAGAATCCGCGTCATCACTTTCTTTATAATGTTTGATGACATCATTTGCAAGATGAGGTATCGCCCTGGCTAATTCAATACTATCAGAAAAGGCCGGTTTTGGAAAGTAAAATTTTTGAGCAGTTACACAGACACAAATGCCAGACACAAATACAAGACCCGCTATTTTTTTCATACTTGGCTTGTCGTTTCAATATCCACAACGTGGAAAAATTTCTTACGCCTAAAGTTAGGAAATACTAATTTTCAGTTTTGCAGATGGTGAAATTGCCAACAGTTGGTCTATTGATGATTCAAAACCGAAAATTATTGCTTGCATATAGCAGGAACAAAAAATGTTTTTACCTGCCCGGTGGAAAAATAGATGAAGGAGAAACGGCAGCTATGGCTCTATGCCGGGAAATAGTTGAAGAAATGAATATAACGATCGATCAAGATGAATTAAAATACCACACTCATATTACAGCTCCCGCTTATGGCGAAGAAGATGGGATCATTATGGAACAGGACTGCTTCTTTCTTCATCGAAATGTAGCCCCGCAAGCTTCCGCTGAAATTGGAGAATTAAAATATTTTTCTCTCGATGATTATTTATCGGAAACCAACCGCGCCCCGGGAGCGGTAATGATCCTGGAACGCCTGCAACAAGAAGGATTAATCGACTGAGCGACTTTGAGATCTCATTTCAAATCAACACAACACAAAAATTTTCATCGCTTTAAAGCAAGCTCAACAAATTGCGGGGTATAATTTTTGAGACAATATTTCTTCTGAAAAATTTTTCGAATCAAAATCAAAATCAAAGGAGGTTTTATGAGAAAAGGACTATTCTTTTCATTGGGAGCGGTGTTTATTCTTTCAGTTTTTACCGTATCGTGCGTAAAAAATATACCTCAAAATAACTGCTCGCAGGATGAGCTTGTTGCAACTGTTTCAACTTTTGCTTCGGGGTTTAACAACCCACGGGGCTTGGCGTTTGGACCAGAAGGAAGTCTGTATGTGGCAGAAGGCGGCGTTGGCGGTACAAATTCCACCGACGGTCAATGTGACCAGGTAGAGGCACCCGTCGGCCCATATACAGGAAGTGACGACGGTGCAAGGATTTTAAAGGTGAACCACGATGGCAAGTTAATAACTGTTGCTGAGGATCTTCCTTCGAGTCAAACCTCGGCGGACCAGGGGAGCTTAGTGAGTGGCGTGGGTGATGTGGCATTTATTGGAAAAACCCTTTATGGAGTGCTTTCGGGAGCGGGTTGTTCCCACGGGGTAGCGTCAACACCAAATGGAATCGTGAAGGTGCACGATGATAAAACCTGGGAAGTATTTACAAACTTAAGCAACTGGCAAAAGAGTCATCCTGTGGCCAATCCACCCGCCGATTTCGAGCCTGACGGCACATGGTATAGCCTTATTGCCGTTGACGGCAACCTTTTTGCGCTTGATCCCAATCACGGAGAACTGGTGAAAGTAACTCCGCTGGGTGAAATCAGCCGTGTTATCGATTTTTCTGCCAGCGTTGGTCATATCGTTCCTACTGCCATTGTATTCAAAAATGGGAATTTTTACGTTGGCAACCTGAATGTTTTCCCGATCACTGGAAATTCAAGTGTCTACAAGGTCACTCCTTCAGGAGACATCAGCGTGGTAGCCACCGGCTTCAATGCTATTTTAGGTATTGATTTTGACCAAGCGGGTGCTATGTATGTTCTTGAAAACACAACAGGCAATCCCTTTCCCACACCTGGCACAGGTGATGTAATAAGAATAAGTCCATCCGGTGCAAGGCGTACAATTGTAACAGGGCTAAACCTTCCCACAGCCATGGCATTTGGTCCGGATAATAAATTATACATTTCTAATTGGGGATTTGGTCCCCCCGCAATCGGTGGTGGTGAAATATTGAAGGTTTCGTTTAGCTGTGCGAATGATCAATCGGGACACTAAGATTAAATCTCTTTCCAAAACATATTTATTAGAGAGGTCTCCAGGGCCTCTCTTTTTATTTACATTTTCTCATCTTTGAGATTCATTGAAGCGAATCGGCCTCATATCGGACACACATGGCTATTTGGATGAAAATGTTTTTAAACATTTTGAAAATTGCAATGAAATATGGCATGCTGGTGATTTTGGTACCATTGAAATTGCCAACAGGCTTAAAACATTTAGACCACTAAAAGGTGTTTTTGGCAATATAGACGGCCAGGACATAAGGAGCGACTTTCAGGAGCAATTGCTTTTTGATTGCGAGGAAGTGAAAGTAATGATCAGGCACATTGGTGGCTATCCTCCAAAATATAATCCCGAAACAAAAAAGGAATTACTTATCCATAAACCTCAACTCTTCATCTCCGGGCATTCTCACATACTAAAGATCATGTATGATGAAAAACTAAATTGCCTTCATATAAATCCGGGAGCTGCAGGTAAACAAGGCTGGCAGAAGGTAAGGACCATTGTGCGTTTTGAAATAAATGGAAAAGACATTAACAATTGCGACGTTATCGAACTGGGGAAATAAGTTTCACAAAATCTTCAAAATAAAGTAACTTCTCTCAAAACTTTCTGCATGCAAACTGATCGCCGCACCTGGCTAAAGCAAGGCAGTTTTGCTTTGGCTGGTTTGGGACTAATTCCAGCTTTCTCATACGGGGAGGAGCGGAAATTTTTTGATCCTGCCAATCCAATCTGGCTCAACAGTAACGAAAACGCCTATGGGCCCTCGCCCTTAGCCCAAAAAGCAATATTGGAAGCGTATAGAAAGTCCAATCGATATCCGGATGACTATCTTCCTGTCTTGAAGAAAAAAATTGCAGAGCATTGGAATGTAGGTGTGGAAAATATTTTGCTGGGAGCGGGATCTTCTGATATTATTGGCCTGGCATGCCAGCATGCTTCAAAAACAAAAGGACATATTCTTACATCGGAACCTTCTTACAAAGTTTGGAATGGACAGGCAAGTTCGTATGGATGTTCATTTAATAGAATTCCTTTAACGAGTGAGAAAAAAACCGATGTGGCCAAGGTAGTTGAGGCCATAAACGATGAAACCAGGATGATCTATTTCTGCAATCCCAACAATCCCACGGGAACTTTTGTCGAAGTATCACAACTGAAAGATCATGCAGTTGCGGCCTCAGAAAAGACTTTCGTTTTCATTGATGAAGCCTATACCGAATATGCTGAACTGCCGTCATTGGCATCACTGGCAGTCACAAATCGCAATATGGTGGTAGCAAAAACTTTTTCCAAGGTGTATGGTCTTGCAGGTGCACGAGTAGGTTATGCCATTGCACACCCGGACACGATCAAGTCGCTCAGCGGTCATCAACCCTGGCCCGATGCGGGAGTAAGCATGGTATCATGTAACGCTGCAATGGCATCATTAGATGATAAGGAATTTGTAAAGCAATGCAGGGAAAAGGCAAAATCGGCAAGGGAAACCTGCTATGATTGCTTTAAGAAACTTTCGCTCGAATACATTCCTTCCTCAACCAATTTTATTTTATTCAATATCGATAAAATAAAAGGAGACTTCACGGGCCTGATGCAGGCCAAGAACATTTATGTGCAATTCCGCGAACATTTTGGTGGTAAGTGGTGCCGCGTTAGTATGGGCACTACTGAGGAAATGCAGCAGTTCTGTGCTGCTATGAAAGAAATAGTTTCTTAAAAAACCTATAAGGCCTTTGAGACCTTATAGGTTCTTCGAGAGGTTACGCTGTCTGTTGATGCGCCACCATTTCCTCCATTGCTTTCCTCATCTCTGCTTGTGAAACGTCCTTGATATGAGTGGCAATGATCCATACATACCCAAAGGGATCTTCAATGCGGCCACTTCTGTCGCCATAAAATTCATCCTTTATCGGCATCAGAAGTTTCGCTCCATTTTTTGTTGCCTTCTTAATCACAGAGTCCACATCCTGGACATAAACGCAGAGATTAACGGAGTTGCCATTTAACGTTTGAGGACTCTTATTGTATTGTAAATTTTCCTCAGACAACATAATAACATTATCACCCAACGTAATCTCCGCATGTGCAATTGTTCCATCGGGAGCTTCAAACCTCATCTTTTCTTTTGCGCCCAAATTATTTACATACCACTTGATAGCTGCATCTGCGCCATGAAATGCAAGAGCAGGAATAACGGCGTTATAGCCTTCCGGGATATAAGAAACTTTTTTCATGGTTGAAACATTTTAGTTTGAAGAAAGTATCAAAGCCACAATATTCTTGCCATGAAAGTTTCAGGATTACCGCATAAGGGATCACATCGGAATCTATGTGTTATCTATGTTCCTATGTTGTGATTTAAACTAAAACCGTGGCAGAAATTATTGCAATTTTAATTTTTCGATTAACTCTTTTGATAACGCGGCTTTTGGAACGACTATGCTAAGCGTGTTAATAGCAAAATAAGCTTCGGAGACGTTAACATATCCATCGAAAGGACCAACTATTCCCCACGAATTTTTTACCATAAAAAATGTCTTGCCACTTTTTGATTTTTCAACACCCGTAATGTGCATAAGGTGATCATCCTGTGTGGTCAAGTTTTCATACAGCTGTTGGCGAACAGTAGCGTCACTACTTGATTCCTTTATATCAGGGTTAATCTGATCTTTCGTATAAGAAGTGGAATTATCAAGATTTAAAGCCAATCCCATTCCCTGCAAAAATCCTTTATTGCTTACGTCTGTGTCCCAGGCTACTGTATATCCTTTATCAATCGCATATTTTACAGCCTCTATCAGTTCATTCAATGGTAAATTATAAAATGAACCATTCGCGTAATTATCAGGAACCTGCAAAACAAATGATTTATAATAAGGCTCGTGAGTAAACGAAGTAAGGCTTACGTAATCGTCGGCATTAAAATTCAATACTTCTTTTGCAAAAGAAACGGGCGTATAAGTTTTACCATTGTAAGAAAATTCTTTTGGAGGCGCTCCAAAATTTTCATCAAGAATTTTTGTGTATCCTTCAAGCCAGTTATCAGAGATCGGTTTCCTTCTTAAAACGCTGTCAAGATATTTTTGAAGGGTGCTGAACAAGATTTGATGGTCATAATTTGTTGCGCCGTTCAATAAACCGGTATATACGTTAAGGGGAACCGCTCCATAACTGGCTACAGCGCGTATTTCATCGTGACCTAGTCCCCCTTCACCAAACTGTGCCCTGCCATTGCGGAGAATATAATTTTTTGCTTTTTCGATATACATATTTCTCACCGTGAACATTTCACTCAGATCGATCTCCTTATTTTCTTTCCTGATCTCCTCACTCTCCACAAGTGATGTCGTGGCAAAACACCAGCACGTGCCGGTCATTGCCTGGTTCTTAACGGAAGTGGCCTTTAAAGTTTTTACATCAAAAAATTGGGGGACCTGTAAAGGAGCAGAAGTCTGGGAAAATAAAAAAATAGTTGTAACTAAAAAACAGCTAGCAAAAGTTAATCTCTTCATGATCATAGTTGTAGTTAATTATAATTAATAATTCAGTTTTACTGTAAATCTATCCGTTTCTGAAATGTCAAGAGCATTCGCGGCCGCGTTGCTGATGCGGATACTCAGTCCCGGACTTTGTTTATCGCTCATTTCTCCCAAAAGCTTTGCGTAAATGGTTTTGTTATTGCCAGGGTTCGTAATGCGGACGATCGTGCCTGGTTCGACGCCATTCATAAGCACATAATACTTCGCATCGTTCCATCCGCTTGCCGTCTTAAATATTCCGGAAGTTACGGTTTGTTCTTTATTCGCGGGTTGCTGTTTCACCTGTTGATCAAATGAAGTTTTAAAATATCCCTGGTCGGCATTTTTAGTTTTTACTTCCTCCTTTACCTGTACCACATCCTTGTTCTTTTTTGCGTCGTCCTTTGGCTGAGTCGCTTCCACTTTCTTTTGTTCGGATTTGGAAGTTGCGTCATTCTTTACTTCCACATTCTTTGCTGCTTCCTTCTTTTGTTCGGGTTTATTGGTCACTTCAGTTTTTGCTACATCCTTGTTTTCCTGCACTGGTTTGGTTGCTGTTTCTGTTTTTTGTGAGGGGGTATTAACGGCCATTGCTTGTGATTCCCCTGTCGTTAAATATCCAACAATGACCTTTGTTCCGTTTGCAAGTTTATCACTGGTCAAATGGTTCCACCTACGAAGATTTTCCATGAGCACATTTTTATTATTTGCACTGACCCGGTATAACGTTTCCCCGTTTCCGGTCACATAATATATGGGCACCCCTTTATCGGTTTTTTGCGAAAAGTTTGTATCCGACAATGGTATCTTGACAGTTTGTCCAAGACTCAATCCTTTCGACATGTCCAGTCCATTGAATGATGCGATATGCTTGGGGTGAACATTAAATGTACGGCCCATGGAATAAAAATTTTCCTTGGGAGTCACTTTATGATCAAGGTATAAACCCTTGTTGCTGCTCTTTATCACCAGGGTTTCATTTGTTTGCGCTTGTAGTATGGTTACGGCTAAAATGATAACGGAAAGCAAGATGATGTTTTTCATGAATCCGGGTTTGTTGCAAAGGTGTGGAAATATTCTTCTAATTTAATAACATTTATTCCTCATTGAACTTAATGTCCTTGTTGTATCTATTTGTACCCTCCTTGACCAGTAGGCCAATGCGTTAAGGACTGCAAGCACATAAAGTAATGCAGAGGCAGGCCATTTTCAAATATCTTTTAATATTCTCAATTCTTTTGGATAATAGTTGTTAATTCTGTTTGCCAAAACATTTATCCACCCTAGTGGATAATTTTTGTAGCAGACAAGCTTCCAACCCCTGCCAGGACTGATACTCAGTTCTTTCTTTTTTAAATAAGAAATTGACTCGTCATAAGCCAGTTCCACTCTTTCAATCCTCTCCGCAACCAATGGACTCATGGCCAGCGCATGATCAGGAATTAATTTGTCTCTTATTAGTTCGCCGATCGGCGTTCCAAAATAGATAACATTAAGGCTGTTTGACAAAACATTTATTTCATTCAAAATTTTTTTTGGGACGGCATATACTCTACCCAGGTTTTTTACAAACTCATGATCCGTCTCCGTTATCCATCCCTTCACGATCTCAATTTCCTTTTTACTCAACAATTCAAGTTTTGTTCTAACTCTTATGTCGCTTGCAGTCTCGCCATCCAATTTGTTTACGCATGCGATAAAAAACCCTTCTCCCTTCACCTTATCCGGCCAGAAACGATAACCAACCGACGATTCAACGATATTCCAGTTTTTTTCAATTGACAATTGAAAATTGAAAATTGAAAATTCCTCATTCATCCACTCCGCGATCTCCTCGTCTTCTTTCCTTGAATATGAGCATGTGGAATAGATCAATACGCCGCCTTTCTTCAACGCCGGCCATACATCAGCCAATATTCTCTGCTGCCGCTGACTACAAAGCCGTACATTATTTTCGCTCCACTCACCTAGCGCTTCCGGGTCTCTTCGAATCAATCCACTCCCACTGCAGGGAGCATCGACAACAATCACATCAAAATAATTTTCCAGTCTTGCGAAGTCTTTCGGATCATTGTTCGTCACTACTACATTATCACCTCCCCATTTAATCGTGTTATCTTTTAAAATCTTGCTCCGGCTCCTTATCACGTCATTACTTACCAGCAAACTATCTTTTGAGATCAATGACTGAATGTGCGTGGACTTTCCTCCCGGCGCGGCAGCAAGATCAAGGACCTTTAATGGTTGCGAAAGATCAATGGTTTGTTTTAACACTTCCTCCAAAAACATGGAGCTTGCTTCCTGTACATAATAACAACCGGCATGAAACAGCGGATCGAAAGTGAATGAGGAGCGCCGGGCGAGGTAGTAGCCGTATTGAGACCACGGGATATGAGTCGTG
>Ga0157374_10000770_pt1 | contig 28021 bp, 19 predicted proteins | sample M25metaG_FD_115308 | JGI IMG/M metagenome (GOLD analysis project Ga0157374, IMG submission 115308) | Miscanthus rhizosphere microbial communities from Kellogg Biological Station, Michigan, USA - M2-5 metaG | ecosystem: Host-associated > Plants > Roots > Rhizosphere > Soil | place: USA: Michigan... | reverse complement strand
TGGGCGGTTTCGGTGGTGGCGGCGGCTGGGGCGGAGGCGGCAGCAGTAGGGGATGGGGCGGCGGTGGCGGTGGTTTTGGCGGCGGCGGCGCGTCGGGAGATTGGTAGATGAGAGTGAATCTGACGAGATCGGTACGACATTTATTGATGACGCCTTGGCATGTGCGGAAGGCATTTCCGCGAGCGACGATGAAGGCAATCGAGGCGGCAGTGGCAAAGTGCGAGCATGCGCATTCGGGTCAGATTTGCGTAGCCATCGAAGCTGCATTGCCCACAGATGTTTTATTACGCGGATTGTCGGCACGAGACCGAGCGATCGAGGTTTTTTCGACGTTGCGAGTGTGGGATACGGAGCACAATAATGGCGTGCTCTTATATTTACTGATTGCTGATCGCGATGTGGAAATTGTCGCGGATCGCGGCATCGCGCAACGGGTGCAACAGAGCGAATGGGAGGCCATTTGCCGGCAAATGGAGTCGGCTTTTAGCGCCGGCCATTTCGAGGATGGCATCATCGCAGGTATTTATTCGGTCGCAGATAAGTTGAGCGACCACTTCCCGGGCGAAGGGGAGCGCAATAACGAACTACCTGATGCGCCTGTGATGCTTTAGCGCTGCTTTACACGGTATTGCTGGATTTCTTCCAATGGCACAACGTATTAATAGCCGGGAGGTTGTTCGTTAGGGCATAGGCAATCGGTCTTTACCGTGAAGTCGATAGAGCCACAGCATGGTGGTACTGACAAACGCGCCGAAGATGATGATGATGGTATTGATGGTCCAGCCCCATTTGATCATCATTGCATAGGCGCCGAGCATCGTCAGAATACTCAAATTCTCATTGAAGTTTTGCACTGCTATAGAGTGCCCGGCGCCCATCAGCAGGTGTCCGCGATGCTGCAACAACGCATTCATCGGTACGACGAAAAAGCCCGCCATTGAACCAATGGCCACCAGCAAACCTCGCGCAACCCAAATATTAGTAACGAGCATCATCGCCATTACTGTAAAGCCCATCACGATGCCGACCGGCAGCACTTTAACCGAGTCTTCGAGCTTGACCCATTTGGCTGCGACGATGGAGCCGACGGCGATCCCAAATGCAACCCATGCGGTTAACAGCGTTGCTTGTTCGAGGGGCATCGCCAGAGCCATAAAGGCCCAACTTAGAACGATTAAGCGTAACGTTGCGCCAGCGCCCCAAAATAGGGTGGTTACGGCAAGCGAGACTTGACCCAGCGGATCTTTCCAGAGCAATTTGAAGCAATGCCAAAAGTCGTGAAGTATGTAGAGCGGATTGCGACGAAGCGGCCGATGGTCGATCGCAACTTTGGGGATATATAAATTGAAAATTGCCGCTAACGTATAAAGAACGGTAATGATGGTGACGGCGAATTCAGGCGGCGTGTCGATGCCGGTTTGGATTCCCGGTAGATCGAAAGCTTCCAGCATGGGAAGGGCCACTTGCGGTGTAATTAAATAGCCGCCGATGACCGCTCCAAAGATGATCGAGGCAACCGTTAATCCTTCCATCCACCCATTTGCCCATACCAGCTTACTGGGCGGCAAATACTCGGTCAGTATCCCGTACTTCGCAGGCGAATAGGCAGCAGCCCCGAAACCGACAACGGCGTATGCGTACAGCGGGTGCATGCCCATTAACATGGCGATGCAGCCGAGGAGTTTAATGGTATTGCTGATGAACATGACTCGCCCCTTTGGCAATGCATCGGCAAATGCGCCAACGAATGCAGCTAAGGCGATATAAGAAAAAATAAAGAATTGTTGCAGGACGGGAACTTGCCAATCCGGCGCATTAAGCTCTTTGAGCAGTGCGATGGCCGCAAACAGCAACGCATTATCGGCTAGCGCGGAGAAAAACTGCGCAGCTAGGATGATATAAAAACCAAGCTTCATGGGGCAATCGGGTCTGAATCTAGTCTAAACAGGCTTTAGCGGGAAGGTTGCTGCAGACCCATTCTCTTTTTTAATGCGGTTTTATATCACGAAATAGTACCTGGGTGCATGTTATCCTCTGTCTACATGCCGCACTCGATCAAACAATAACGAATGCGTTTGTGATACTCCACGGCATTTGGTCGACGGCATAAGCAAAAAATCATCGCATTTATTGCAATGTGGCGAATTTTATTGGAAAGCTGCGATTAGAGCGTATTAGAATGGACCGGCGCAAAGCATAAGCCATTCACAATAAATGTCGGTATTTGCGACAATTCGGTATAGCGTTTTTATACGCTGAAGCACAAGGCATTGAGTACCAAGGGGGCTTTATTAACGGTTAAGTCTTGATGGGAGGCTCATGAGGGCGGAAGGCGTCGGATTGTCGGCACATAGATATCTGAACATCAAGTCATTGTTATCCCGATTTATCACGGTAAATTCTATAACGCAGTCTTGGCTAAAACGCGTAAAGCGAGGGCAGCCGTGAATTCATTTCGGCTCGTCATTGTCGAAGACTCCGAAGCGGATGCGGAGCTTTTGTTGATAGCGCTCAAGGATGCGGGGATCGAGCCGCAGTGGCAGCGAGTAGAAAAAGAAGCTGATTACACGGCTGCGCTAGAGACAAATCCCGATCTGGTGTTATGCGATTACGGCCTTCCTCGATTCAATACCGGACGTGCATTGGAACTGCTAAGAAAGCGTTCGGCGGATATCCCTTTTATCATTGTCTCAGGCCACATCGGCGATGATGTGGCTGTCGATATGTTGAAAGCCGGGGCGAACGATTATTTGTTAAAAGATAATCTGGCTCGTCTTGCTCCAGCAATGGAACGAGAACTTCGCGAAGCGGATACGCGACGCCGCGCGCGGCGATTGGAGGAAGCGCTGCGCGCAGTGGCCGACGCGGTTTCAGGTATGACCGGCAAGGCGTTTCTCGAATCGCTTGTCCTTCAGTTGGCAAAGGCTACCGAAGCGGATAGCGTTTTCGTCGGCGAATTTACCGGCGAAAATAGAACCACTGTGCAAACCGTTGCTGTTTGCGCTAACGATCGGATTACCGAGAATTTTTCCTATCCGTTAGAAGAAATCCCCACGCTCGGACAGATATTTTCCGGTGATCGAAGCACAAGGCCCGTATTTTCATTAGTCGCACCGCTTGATCCCCATAGTTATATGGGAACTTTGTTGACCAGTTCGGCTGGTACCACGTTAGGACTCATCGTTATTATGCACAGCGCACGGATAGCCCATGCGCAAGTTGCCGAGTCTTTGCTGCGAGTTTATGCCGTTCGTGCCGCTGTCGAACTGGAGCGAATGGCGCAGACCGCGTTGTTAGAATTTCAAGCAACGCACGATCCCTTGACTCAGCTCTTCAACCGTCACGCGTTATTGATGCGTATGACGGCGATGATGAAAGAGCGTAATGGCGGGGGAGCGTTGTTGCTGATCGATCTCGATCGCTTCAAAGAAATCAACGACACGCTGGGACATCAAAGCGGCGACGAAATTTTGCAGCAAATCGGACCACGTCTTCTGCGGTTGTTGGATAAAAATAGTCAAATGCTTTGCCGTCTCGGCGGCGATGAATTCGCTGAGCTAGTAACCGAACAAGCAACCCCCGATAACGCTGAAGAATTGGCGACGAAACTATTAGATGCTATTTATGGTTCGTTCGAAGTAGCAGGCATCGATCTTCAAATTAGCGCCAGCATTGGTATTGCCTTGTACCCCGATCATGGAAACGACGCCCATGAATTATTAAGGCAAGCGGATGTGGCCATGTATTTGGCAAAGAAAGATGCGTCGTATTATCGGTATCGAGTTTATGATCCCGCACTCGATTTACATAGCCGTGATCGGCTAGTGTTGATGCATGACCTTCGTCGAGCCATCGAGAATGATGAATTGGTTTTGCATTATCAGCCGAAGGTCGAGCTGCAAAAGTCTAACGGTATTTCGCTTGAGGCATTGGTTCGTTGGCAACATCCCGAGCGTGGGTTATTACCACCGGTCCATTTTGTCCCGCTTGCCGAGATGACTGAGTTGATCGGCGCGCTGACGATGTGGGTGATGGATGCCGCATCGATTCAATGCAAGCGTTGGCGCGATGCCGGTTATCCAGTCAGCGTGGCGGTGAATATTTCAACGCGCAATTTGCTCGATGGCGGACTGCCTGACGAAGTGGCTCAAATCGTACGAGTGCGTCGAATCGAGCCCTCGTGGTTGGAGTTTGAAATCACCGAAAGCTCGATCATGGCGGACCCGAAGCGCTCCCTCGAAGTGCTAGAGCGTATAGCCGGTATGGGACATCAGCTCTCCATCGATGATTTCGGAACAGGATATTCTTCGTTGGCTTATTTGGCGGAGTTGCCGGTGCAGAATTTGAAAATCGATCGTGAGTTCGTGAGCAAGATGATTCAAAGTTCACGAGACGCCAGTATCGTGCAATCGACAATAGGTCTTGCGCATAACCTTGGAATGCGAGTAATTGCCGAGGGAGTGGAAGACAGAGATACGCTCGAGGCTCTACGCCATTTGCAATGCGACCAAGCGCAAGGGTATTACATCAGCAAGCCTAAGCCCGTTAAGGAAATCGAAACCTGGATGAATACGCAAGGGGAAGATAGCTTGTAATGCGATGCCTAAATTCCGGATTCGTAGCCCGGATTACGCCGCGACGCGACTAATCCGGGCTGCATTCCTACAACACTTCACCCGCATAATCGGCAAGACGCGAACGCTCACCGCGTTGCAAGGTGACATGTCCACCGTGACTCCATCCTTTGAATCGATCCACCACAAACGTTAGGCCCGAGCTGCCCTCCGTCAAATAAGGCGTATCGATTTGCGAGATATTGCCTAGGCAAATTACCTTGGTGCCGGGACCGGCGCGAGTGACCAGCGTTTTCATTTGCTTCGGCGTCAAGTTCTGCGCTTCATCGATGATTAAGAACTTATTAATGAAGGTGCGGCCACGCATGAAGTTGAGCGATTTCACTTTGATGCGTGAACGAATCAGATCGCGTGTGGCGGCACGACCCCATTCGCCGGCTTCGTCATCGGTTTTATTGAGCACATCCAAGTTGTCTTCCAATGCGCCCATCCATGGCGTCATCTTTTCTTCTTCAGTGCCCGGGAGAAAACCGATATCCTCGCCCACCGGCACGGTGATGCGGGTCATGATGATTTCACTGTAAGTTTTGTGCTCCAGTGTTTGCATCAATCCGGCGGCCAGCGTTAGCAATGTCTTTCCGGATCCTGCCTGGCCAAGCAATGTGACGAAGTCGACGTTCGGATTCATCAGCAGATTGAGGGCGAAATTTTGTTCGCGATTGCGCGCGACGATTCCCCAGACATTGTTTTTTTGGTGGCTATAGTCTTTCAGCGTTTCTAATACGGCGCTGTATCCGTTCAATTCACGGACAATGGCATAAAAGGGACGGTCGCCTTCTTGGTAGACGAATTCGTTGATCAGAAAGCCTGCGCACATTGGACCCTTGACTCGATAGTAGGTATGCCCGCCCGATTGCCAAGACTCCATTTCCTTGCCGTGCTTATCCCAGAAATCGGCGGGAAGTTCTTGCATGCCCGTATAAAGTACATCGGTATCTTCCAGCACTTTATCGTTGAAGTAATCCTCAGCTGCTACACCGATCGCACGCGCTTTGATGCGCATGTTGATGTCTTTACTGACGAGAATAACCTGGCGATGGGTATGCTGATTTTGCAGAGCTAGCGCTACGCCGAGAATATGGTTGTCGGCCTTCAGCGTCGGCAATGTCGCGGGCAATGCGTTTTCGACCGCGTAGGTTTGCAGGAACAAACGCCCGGTTGCTAAATGATTGCCGCGCGACGTGAGCGGGATTCCGGCATCCATTTTAGCTTCGTGAGTACTAATGATTTCGTCGAGATAGCGGCTCGCTTGCCTTGCGTTGCGAGCGACTTCCGACATGCCTTTTTTGTGATTGTCTAGCTCTTCCAGCGTCATCATCGGTAGGAAGACATCATGCTCTTCGAAACGGAATAGGCTGGTTGGATCATGCATCAGCACATTGGTATCGAGTACGAACAGCTTGGTGGTCGAATCCTGTTCGCTGTCATTTTTTTTGCCGGATCGTGGTCCAGCAACTTTTACTTTGGTAGATGTCATAGTTTCCTTGAGAATGATGTGAGCGTTTCAACCAAGAGACTTTACGTAGTCCAGAACTTCCTGAACGTGTCCGGGTACCTTTACGCCTCGCCATGCTTTGGCGATGGCGCCATTCTTATCAATGACAAAGGTACTACGCTCGATTCCCCGTACTTGCTTGCCATACATGTTTTTCATCTTCATGACACCGAAAATATTACATACCATTTCCTCTTCATCGGAAAGCAATTCGAAAGGAAAATTCATTTTTTTCTTGAAGGACTCATGGGATTTAATGCTATCTCGGGATACCCCGAAAACCTGATATCCCGCTTTGAGGAATGCTGCGTAAAGATCGCGAAACTGGCCACCTTCTTCAGTGCAGCCCGGCGTATTGTCTTTTGGATAGAAGTAGATAATGAACGGATAACCTTCGAACGCGGAGCGCTGGAAGCGCTGACCGCCGGTTGCCGGCAGTTCGAAGTCGGGCAACTGAGTGTTAAGCATAGGGCATGCGCTTTTTGGAGCGCGGTTGAAATGGATAATGGCGCAATGGTGACTAAAAAAACCAGCAATGGCAAGCGACCTTATGTATCAAGATAGAGTTTGCCTTGTGCCGCTACCACACCGGTGCGGCCGGGAATTTCCGCCATCACGACTTCGTGAAAAGGTAAGTTTTTGACATCCAATTCGGAGAACATTTCAAACGTCGTGCAAAGCCTATAACCCTGTGCCTTCCATCCTTGCAGCAGGCGCTCGAATATCGGTGCGAACTTTAGGCCTTCCAGCTCGGCGTGCAGCGTAAAAACATGGCCGGTTGGAGGAGGATTATCGGTTAGCCAAAGTAAATGTTCGTGAACATTGTCTTCCGACAGATTATCCAGCCCGATAAGTTCATCCAATGTTGGTAAGGTCGTCGGCAGTTGAGGGCAATCGATAATTTCAGCATTGACGACCGGAATAAACGGTTCGACACCGCGCGTGTCCGAGCAATAAAGAAAGCCGCGGTCTTGGGTTTGGCGTAATGCATGCATATTCATTTGCCAGCCGGCGGCACCATGGGTTTTGGCGGCTTCGCCGAATATATCGGCAAAGCGTTCGCATGCCAGCTTCATTTGACGTTCTGTCCAATCGGCATCGGCGCTATCTACACCGTCTTGCCATTTAACATGGTCCCAAGTATGGATGCCGACTTCAAATCCTTCGTCCCGTACGCTGCGCATCATTGCGCCGGCCTTGTGACCGATATCAGGCCCTGGCAATAATGTTCCGTAAAGAAGTGTCTTGAGGCCGTAGTGTTCTACCACGGATGTTCTAGAGACTTTGCTAAAAAAACCGGGGCGAAATACACGCTTGATCGCTCGGCCCGTATGGTCGGGCCCAAGGCTGAATAAGAATGTCGCGCCGGCATCGTATTTGCGCAGCATATCAAGCAGACGCGGAATGCCTTCGCGAGTGCCTTTGAGCGTATCGACATCGACCTTAAGTGCGAGAGAGGGTTGCATGAGGTTATGAATAGGGCGAGGTTTTATGTGAACGATCGAGCGGTTTGGGCGTCTGTAGATAGGTCAATTGAATTCGATAACCTACACTGCATGATAAAATCGGCAAAATGCAAACATACTATGATCGCTTAGGTGGTGAAGCAGTCGTTCGTCGGTTGGTCGACCGATTCTACGATTTAATGAACGAGAATCCTGAATTTTACGGAATCAGGAAACTTCATCCATCGGACATGCATGGTTCCCGGCAAAAACTCTTCATGTTTCTTTCCGGCTGGTTAGGCGGCCCGCAACTTTACGTCGAACAATTCGGTCATCCGCGTTTGCGCGCAAGGCATCTTCCTTTCGCTATCGGCAAGGCCGAGCGAGATCAATGGATGGCTTGTATGCACCGCGCGCTGGAAGATACGGAGATTGACGAGCAGTTAAGCAAGGAATTGACCAACCAGCTCTTTCAAACCGCGGACTTCATGCGCAACGCAGATGACTAGCGGCGCGAAATCATACCGGATGCCGTAGCGTCTTCGCAAAACCGAACTGCATTACCGTGCCAGTATCTATGGCGTCCGGCTTTTGTTCCATGGCCAGCCGCGCGGTTTTTCCATAGCATCTAGTCTTTTTTTGTCAACCATTTAACGGAATTTGACTTCCTACCCTGTGATACAATGCCGGGTTGGAATTTTTAGGTCAATATAAAAGTCATGTCCCGCGCCATTCGCAATATCGCAATCATCGCCCACGTCGACCACGGCAAAACCACGCTCGTCGATAAACTCCTACAACAAGCCGGTACTTTCGCCGCCCATCAGCACGTTACCGAACGGGTGATGGATAGCAACGATCTTGAAAAAGAGCGGGGCATAACGATTCTTGCGAAGAACTGCGCGGTCACCTACGAAGGCACTCATATCAATATTGTCGACACGCCCGGTCACGCCGATTTCGGCGGCGAAGTTGAGCGGGTGCTGTCGATGGTCGATGGCGTATTGCTGCTGGTGGATGCGGTAGAAGGCCCAATGCCGCAAACCCGATTCGTCACCAAGAAAGCATTGGCTTTAGGTCTCAAGCCTATCGTCGTCATCAACAAAATAGACCGTCCCGGCGCTCGTCCGGATTGGGTTATCAATCACACCTTCGATTTATTCGACAAGCTTGGTGCTACTGACGAGCAACTCGATTTCCCCGTTGTTTATGCATCGGCTTTGAACGGTTACGCAATGCTCGATCCGCAAAAGCCCGAGGACAATATGCGCCCATTGTTCGATGCAATTTTGCGGCATGTACCGGTTCGCGGCGGCGATCCTGAAGGTCCGTTGCAAATGCAAATTAGCTCGCTCGATTACTCCAGCTTCGTCGGCCGGATCGGCATTGGCCGCATTACCCGCGGCCGTTTGCGGGCTGGTCAAGACGTGATGGTATTGAACGGTGATAAGGCGCCGAAAAAAGCGCGAGTGAACCAAGTTTTAGGTTTTAAAGGTCTCGAGCGGGTTCAGCTTGAAGTGGCCGAAGCGGGCGATATCGTTCTGATCAATGGTGTAGAAGAAGTGGGCATCGGTGTCACTATCGCCGATGTGAATCAACCCGAAGCGTTGCCCATGTTGACGGTGGATGAGCCCACGTTGACCATGAACTTCCAAGTCAACACCTCACCATTCGCAGGCCAAGAAGGTAAATTCGTTACCTCTCGCCAATTGCGCGAGCGGTTAGACAAAGAATTGATGAGCAACGTTGCCCTACGTGTGGAAGAGACCGGTGACACGGATGTATTCTTAGTCTCCGGTCGCGGTGAATTGCATCTCACGATTTTGTTGGAAAATATGCGCCGTGAGGGATATGAACTTGCGGTGTCGCGTCCTCGCGTTATCGTCAAGGAAATTGACGGCGTCAAATGCGAGCCGGTCGAAATGCTGACCGTCGATGTGGAAGAAGAAAACCAAGGCGCTGTTATGCAGGCCCTCGGTGAACGTCGCGGTGAATTGCAGGATATGCAACCCGATGGCCGTGGTCGTGTGCGTCTCGATTATCGTATTCCGGCGCGGGGGCTAATCGGTTTCCAATCGGAGTTCATGACAATGACGCGGGGTACCGGTTTAAAGAGCAGCGTGTTCGATGAGTACGCGCCCATGCGACCCGATATGTCTTCGGCTCGTCGGAATGGCGTGCTCATTTCCAGCGAGCAAGGTGAAGCGGTAGCCTACGCGCTGTGGAAATTGCAAGAGCGTGGCCGTATGTTCGTAAGTCCAGGCGATCGTCTCTACGAAGGCATGGTCATCGGTATTCACAGCCGTGACAATGATCTCGTGGTGAACCCCATCAAAGGTAAGCAATTAACCAACGTTCGCGCATCCGGCACCGATGAAGCAGTTGTTTTGACGCCACCGATTCAATTGACGCTCGAATCGGCCATCGAGTTTATCGATGATGACGAGTTGGTGGAAATTACGCCGAAGAACATTCGTATTCGCAAGCGTCATTTGCTGGAGCACGAGCGTAAGCGCGCATCGAGAGAGGGTGCCGCTGCTTAATTAGTAGCAACGACATAAAACAAAAAGGCCGCGTTATGCGGCCTTTTTATTGGTGCGTACTAAGAGCGGATTTCATTTTAATGTACGGTATCGCCGTATTTCTTTGAAGTGCATTGCGTCCAGCCTTCGTCCAAACATTCTCCCAGGGGGCGGAATATTTAAGAAATAGCTCAATCTGGCCGGGTGGACGGAGGACAAGCCCTTGGGTCTACTGTTAAGCTATATAGATGGATTCCATTTCGATGTTTATGCTTGCGGGCCTTGCATTGCTCGCGTTTCTAGGCCTGTTGCTACTGTATGTTGTCGCAGGTATTCGTCAACGCATGGCGCAATTGCCTGCCGAATTAGAGCCGGCGCTGGAGGCTCGTCATCGGCAAATGCTCAATGATTTGCATGAAGGCTTAGCCAAACAAGGCGATCGGGTGGCTAGCGCACAAGCCGATGCTGCAGAGAGGCTGCGTGCGGCAGTTTCTTCGGAGTTGGTTCAAACTCGTCAGGCGATTCAAGGTCTCGCCCAGAGTCAGAGTGATAATCTTGCTGCTAGCCGTGAATCGCTGATTCAGCAATTGGCAATACTGACCCAGACGATGGGGCAGAAACAAGATGCGCTAAAAGCCGAGATGCTGGCCGGTACTTTGACCAAGATAGCGGAACAGGGCAGGGCGGATCAGGAATTGATACAGAACACATTGCGCAATATAACAGCGCAAATCAGCCTGACCATAGAGGCGCTGAATAAAACTGTAGACGGCAGACTCAACGAAATCGGCGGCAAGGTAAGCGAGCGGCTGGATGAGGGGTTCAAGCGTACCAATGAAACATTCGCCAATGTCATGGCTCGCTTAGCGACCATCGACGAGGCGCAGAAAAAAATCGATGGTTTGACGACCAACGTCGTTAGCCTGCAGCAACTGCTTGGCGATAAACGCTCGCGCGGCGCATTCGGCGAAGTGCAGCTAGAGGCGCTGGTCGCCAATATTCTTCCGGCTAATGCCTATGCGATGCAGCATGAGCTGTCCAATAAAACGCGGATCGACTGCGCGCTATTTTTACCGGAGCCGACCGGTAAGGTATGCGTGGATTCCAAATTTCCCTTAGAGAATTATCACCGCATGCTAGATGCTGCATTGAATGAATCGGAGCGCTTGGTGGCGCAACGGCAATTCAAAGCGGATGTGAAGAAGCATGTGGATGACATCGGCAGCAAATACATCATTGCCGATGAAACAAGTGACGGCGCGGTCATGTTTGTGCCTGCCGAAGCAGTGTTTGCGAAGATCCACGCTTACCACTCGGATGTGGTCGACTACGCGATGCAACGCCGGGTGTGGATCGTATCGCCGACTACGCTGATGGCGGTTCTCAATACTGCCCGTGCTGTGATGAAGGACGTGGAAACCCGCAAGCAAGTGCATATCATCAAAGACGAACTGGGTAAGTTGAGTAAAGAGTTCGATCGCTTCGACACGCGCATGAAGAAGCTAGCCGACCATATACGGCAAGCGCACGAAGATGCGCAGGATGTGCGCATCACCAGCGATAAAATCAACCGCCGTTTTGCCCAGATCGAAAAGGTGGAGCTGAATCAAATTGGGCCGCCTCAACTGAAAGTGATCGAAAACGACTAGTGGTTAGTCACGTTGAATTGGTTAAGCTTTATCTATCCCTAACATTCACCGTGACTAACCACTAGCCCCATCGTTAGCGCCGAACATACGTGAGCCGCGTTTGAAACAGCATCCGCATTCCGACGAGTTATTGCAACAAGTGATCGATGTGAGGCCCTTGTTCGAGGGATTGTCGGTCGATGAGCTCACGAGGCTTAGGTATTTGGCAGTATCATTTCTTGACGAAAAAGCGATAACCGGCGCAGCAGGGCAGGAAATCGACGATGAAATTCGCTTTACCATTGCTGCACAAGCCTGTCTTCCTATTCTCAATCTCGGTATTGATTACTACAATGGCTGGGTTGAGATAATCGTGTACCCGGATCAATTCATGCCGCTACGCGAGTATGTAGATGATATCGGCGTCGTCCATCAAACCCGTCATCCGTTGGCGGGAGAGTCGTGGCAGGGTGGGCCGCTGATACTATCGTGGGCTGATGTCAATTACATCGATGACGGCGCCGGTGTTAATGTGGTTATCCATGAATTCGCACATAAGCTAGATATGTTGAACGGCGCTCCACACGGCTATCCGCCGTTGCATAAAGGCATGCAGAGAGAAATATGGGCTAAGACATTTACGGAGGGCTATGAGGATTTTTGCCGCAGGATAGACAATGACGAAGACACTATTATCGATCCCTATGCCTCGGAAAGTCCTGCAGAGTTTTTTGCCGTATTGAGTGAATTGTTTTTCGAAACCCCGGCTGCGTTAAAAATGGAATATCCATCCATTTATCAGCAGCTCGGTTTGTTTTATCGCCAGGATCCCCTCGCGCGGCGGGTGAGGGGAGGTGTATTTTTATAAATATAATTCGCCGGCCAGGGGGTATTTCAATAGGCTTCTTTCGTAACCTACTGCGCGGGTCCAGGTTGAGACTGCGATGCTCACCGTACTAGTTTGTATGGTTGCGCTTGTCGCCCCAACCCGAACCTGCTTGCTACGGTTTCGAAAGAAGTCTAATGCATTCATTCGGAAAGGATTGATACTCCATGGCAGTAAATCTATTAGGCATTTGTAATGAATTTCGCCAATTACTGGCGCAAGAGAAGCCGGATTTAGCTCGCATCGCACTGACGATTGCTCGCTTGGAGTATCCGGATATGGAGCCCGCCCGTTGGCTGCGTCGCATCGATGCGATAGCCGACGAGATACGAGCGCGTTTACCCGCAGGTGCGCGCAAAGAAGAACGCGTGGCGGCAATTAATCAGTATTTGTTTGCCGACATGTGTTACTCGGACGACAGCGAAAACTACCAAGATCCGCGTAATAGTTGTTTGAACGCGGTGTTGGAGCGCAGACTCGGCATTCCCCTTACCTTATCGCTTCTTTACATCGAAATCGCTCAGCGGCTCGGATTGGACGCCCATTGCCTATCGTTTCCCGGCCATTTTCTTGTGCAGATTAATTACGATGAAGCAAGGGCTTTGGTTCTCGATCCTATCAACCACGGGAAAGTATTAGCGGAAAGCGATCTGCGCCAATTGCTGGCAGAGGTAAGAGGGCATGCGGATGACCCGTCCATCGACCTACGTGAATTACTTGTGCCAGCAAGCCGAAGAGAAATCTTACTGAGGATGTTGCGAAATCTAAAGAAGATATATGTTGAAGCAGGCAATATCGACAAGGCCATCGCTTCCTTATCACTCGTTCTAATTACTGAGCCGAACGCTGCTGTGGAAATGCGCGAACGCGGTCTTTTATATCGAGAGATCGAAGCCTACCGTGCGGCCTTGGCGGATTTGTCTAGTTATCTCAAGCTCAAACCTGATGCAGAAGACAGCGAAGTGGTTCGCCATCTCGTGGTGGAGTTACGCGCCATCAATGCTCGCTTTAATTAGAACTCATTAAGCTGCTGCACAAGCGAAGCGGCTAATCCGGCTACGGCCGAGAATAATGTTGCTCGAAAAGTTTCAAGATATAGAGCGGTTCAATCGTGATGTTATTCGGCAGGTAATATCAATTCACGCATCAAAATTTTTTGCTATAACAAGCGTACAATACCGCCTCTGTCTCTCAGAGGGTGTCGCAAAAGCTACTGCATAGCGCGATTTCGAGCCTGCGATGCTCATGTACTTATTCGTACACCTGCGCTTCTCGGCTCGAACTCACGCCGCTCGCTACGCTTTTGCGACACCCTCTCTCAGGGAGAGACGAAGAAAAAAGAATAGGGGCAGGGCGGATAGATAATAAACAGCGGTAGGACAAAACCAGGTGTGAAGTCGCACCTCGCTTTACCTATGGCTAAAAGTTTTCAAATCGGAAAGGGGCATGGCATGAAGCGTGCGTTATTTGCAGTTCTGTTGCTATCCATAGGCTTCGCCGGCGCGATGGTTGCAACCGGTAAAGCGGCTACTCAAAACCCACCGTCTGGTGTTCAAACGGCTCAACCTGCGGCGATTCAATCCGGCGGGCCGGTTCCCGAAAAATCTATCATCGATCAAGATGCGCCTTACTACGAAGCCTGTGCTCGAGAAGGACTGAGCGAATCGGCCTGCGTCGGACGCTTGATTTGGTATAAGGCGACGGCAGGCGATGATCGTTTTTATGCTTACACATTCCCGCAGCGCATCGGTGTGCAAATCGACTGGTTTAGAGTGCTTAGGTCGGATCAGCGCGACGATCGTTTCAACGCGTGGGGCATTATTAACGATCCCTCGTGCTGTAAACCGGGTGATCCGAATTGTCCCGCCAAGAGCCTCGACGAGACTTATGGTTTCGATTGGTGTCCAGGCGACGATGTGCTGTTGAAATATGTTGGCAAGCCTGGCTATGTGGATCCGGCATGCGGCTTGAAGGATGCAGCGCTCGATCCCAACGATGTTCATAGCAAAGGCGGCAAAGATCAACGCCATTCCGCTTGCGATTTGAAATTCGGTACTTCCACCGGCGCCCTCGGCATTCGTAAATTTCCCAATCCGCGTTTCAACGCCGAAAAATGGAAAGAAGCGAACGGCGGGAATTTTGCCAGCTGGGACGGTTATCGGGCAGCGATGTTTCAACAGTCCCACATTCCATCCGATGCTCGGGTAAACAAACTTGCCGACCCATCGCGCGAGCCACCGTTCTTAATCGGTACCTCATGCGGTTCATGTCACATCGCATTCGATCCGCTCAATCCTCCAGCTAATACAGCCCATCCGAAGTGGGAAAACATTAAAGGGCTGGTCGGCAATCAATACACTCGCATGTCCGAACTGCTCGGTTCCGGCATGTCGCGCAATAGCATCGAGTGGCAAATGTTTGCCCATGCCCGTCCTGGCGTCACCGATACATCGGCGATTTCCAATGACGGCGTTAATAATCCAGGCACCATTAATGCCATTATTAATCTCAGCCAAAGAGCGACCTTCGCCGGTGAGAACATCACCAAATGGCGCAAGGCCGAATCTTGCGGGGCAGAAAAAGATCAAGACAAATGTTGGTGCGAACCCGGCCGTGATAATAAGTGCTGGGTGAAGAGCACGCGCAACGATGATAAAACGGTCGTCAAGCTTGGAGACAAGCAGGTTACGTTGAACGGTGTTCATCATATTCTCAAAGGCGGGGAAGACTCGATCGGTGCGCTCGAAGCCATTCAACGGGTGTACTTCAATATCGGTTCCTGCTCCGAGCAATGCTGGGTCAATCATTTGACCGATACGCGTCAGGTTGATCCCGTTCAACGAGGATTCGGTCAGACACCGTTTAACATTGGCCAGTGCCGGCGCGATTGCCCGAACTTCCGTGCTATCGAAGATCGTTTGACCAATGTGCTCGATTTCTTCTTGTCGGCAGAGGCCGATGCCATGGACTTGTCCGCCGCTCGTAACAACGAACGAAAAGCGAAAGATGCCAAGGCAACCGAATATTCCCGCCAGGATTTGATTGCCGATTTAGATAAGGAGTTCGGTAAGGACTCGGTGAAGCGCGGCAGAGCCGTGTTCGCCGACAATTGCGCCCGTTGCCACTCTAGTATTCCGGAAAGCGCCGGCGGATCGTTCAAGGATCGAGATTTCTATGCGGTCAATGAAGATCATCCGCGCAAGGTGCGTAAGGACTTTCTCGGAAACGATCAAGCCACGCCTGTGACGGAGGTCGGCACATTCCGCTGCCGTGCGCTGCACTCCAATCATATGGCAGGTCATCTTTATCAAGAGTACGGCTCCGAAACCTTGCGCACTCGGAAAACCGATCCCAATATTCCCGAGCGGGAAGAGTTGAAAAATGGCGGGCGTGGGCACTACCGCAACATCTCGTTGCTGAATGTCTGGGCAACGGCCCCGTTCATGCATAACAACGCCATCGGTCCTGAGATTTGCGGCAAGCCGAAGAATAAGGAAAACGATTTCTTCCGTGCTCGTTATGTGGATGGGAGCGGAAAGCTGTTGGAAAAACAGCCGGCCTGTTTTGCTTACGACCCAAGCGTGGACGGTCGTTTCCAGCTTTATAAGCAATCCATGTATGACTTGCTGCATCCGAAAGAGCGCGGCACGAAGGTGACATTGACCGATCAGGACATCATTGTGGATCTCGGACTGCGGCCTTGGGACGGTAAAGAAGAGAAGCCGTTATTCGGTCTCGGCCAAGTGACGATTCCCAAAGGCAGCTCGGCCGGTTTTATTGGTGGTTTGATGTACAAGGAATTCGTCGATGATTTATTCCTTGCAAAACGGAATCCGGCCAAATTGGAAGCCGCGGGCAAGAAAGACCTGGTGCCTAAGCTGCAATCTATTGCCGATGACGTCCTCAAGAATCCAGCTCGTTTTGTGGATGTGATCAAAGAGAATAAGGCGTTTCTCAATGCGCACTACGAAACTTGCACGGCCGAAGTGGAAAACGACGGCCATCGCTTCGGTGAGGATTTATCGGAAGCCGATAAGAAAGCGCTCATCGCGTTCTTAGCAACCTTGTGATTACGGTCGAGCGTCGTGAGCATCGACGCTCCCATAATTAAGGCCCATTCCTTTTGAGGACATCTCCCATGCGATCGTTATTAAAAGCTTTATTCGTCGTTTTGCCGTTGAGCGGTTTGCTGTTCGGCTGTGATTCGCCGAAGGCGCCGGAACTCAAATTCGCGACTTACGGTGAAGACTATGCATCCAAAATGGATTTCGCCCAGGTCGAATATAAATATCCCTTAACACCGGCGGATCTGGCGAAAATCACGCCGGCCAATCTCGCGGCGTTCGATCAAGAGCAACTGGATCAGATTTATGCCCGTTTGACCGCAGGCCCGATTCCCGATGGCGCTTTCGACGGCACGATACTATTGCCGCGCGGCAGCAGTGGAAAATTCAGAGTCGCGGAAATCGCCGGCGGCTTTACCGAATTCGCGCTGCAGTTAAAAGGCTTGAAAGTGCAGGAGTTCGGCGAAGCGCTTTGGAAGGGCAAGGTGTTTTTCCGTGATGAACGCGTATTACGAAATCGCATTCAAGATCTCGATGTATTGAAAAAAGTCGGATTGGTGGAAGGCGAGCCGAGCAAGATCAGCGTCAACGGTAAAGAGGCATGGCTACTGTTCCCCGCTAAGCTTTATTGCGGTCAGAGTTTGCTCGATGCGCGCCGCGAATCGGTCATCATCGATTATTTTTTCACCGATCAAATCAAAGGCTACCAAGAGAAACCGGACTTTCTCGCCGGCCGGCGCGGAATGCGCATCCGTGATGAGATTCGCATGGTGCGCCCCGGTCTTTATTTAGGCAGAGCTTATACGGATAAGGCTTTTCTGTTGAACTTCGTGCTCGAAAATAAAGACATCGAGAAACGTGATGGCGACGCATTCATGAAAACCGGACAGGTGGCAGAGGATTGCTGGACGGGTACGCAAGCGCGTGTTGCCGCTAGCCAATAAATAATGCGATAGGCGCCATGTTGTTTTACATGATGGCGCTTTTGCCGGTGACTCATGACGCGTTTAACGGAATCGATAGCGATCCATGCGCTGGCATTGATGTCTATGGCGTTCGGGGGAAGTGCATGTATAGCCGGAGGCACTCAAATGGACCAAACGCCGGCATCGATTGTCCGTTCTCATGGAGATAATCCCACGTGGGTGAGTTCCCCCATGATGGCGGGCGATAATTTGCCGCCGTCCGGGCGATCCCTATTCGATCAGCTTTTGATGAAGCGCAAGGGTGATCGGTATGTTTACGATGTGCCTTTCCCTTTCGATACTTTGACCCAACGAATTCGCGAAGTTGTTCGAACCGATGCCGATAGGCCGGCGTTGAAGCAAATATTGATTCCCTTGGGGCGTTCACTTCAACGCAATGCCTCGGCACCGGAGTTCTTCCGTTATCCGCGTGCAGTAGTAGCGGTCGATGGCGAGGCAGATCGAACGCTTGCGATGCAGGGGCAAAGCGCCGGCTTATTGCTGAAGGATCGGCTTTATCTGGGTTATCAAGAGAAAACCAATATCATTGAAGTGATCAGCTATAACGAGGCGGCGGGGCGTTTCGAATTTCAGATCGTTAAGGATTATCGCGCTGGCGGTGATCCAAAAATATTTTATGCCAATCGTGCCGTTTGCCTTTCTTGTCATCAAAATGCGGCGCCCCTATTTTCTCGCCAAGTATGGGACGAAACGAACGCTAATCCGAAAATCGCGGCGCTATTGCATCGGCAGCAACGGGATTTTTACGGCATCAATATTGATCGCGGCATCGATGTGCCTTATGCGATCGATAATGCGGTCGATCGGGCTAATCTGTTCGCCGTGTATCAAATGCTATGGCGCGACGGTTGCGGTACTGCCGACGCAGCGAGCATACGTTGCCGATCGGCGCTGTTCACTGCCTTGTTGCAGTACAAGTTGAGCGGTGATCGACAGTTCGATCACATGGCGACGCGATATCAACAGCAAGTTGCCGATCGAATCGCCGCAATCGGTAGTCAACGCTGGCCAGACGGTCTGGCTATCGGCAATCCCGATATTCCCAATCGCGATCCGATACCAGGAGAGCGAGGCTTGAATCCACCCGATGATCTATTAGCTGCGACGGCCAATCCAAGCAATAGTGAAGCACGCCGATTGTTGGCGGATTTATCCAATATCACGCCTTCGTTCGATCCGCTTACGCCGCGGCCTCCGTTGGAAATATGGACCATATCTCGTTCGGCGCAGGTGGCTCGCGTAGTGACCGGCTTGTCTGGTTTTATCGCGGATGCCGATATCGCTCGTCTCGATGCTCGTCTGGCCGAGCGTGCAATACGCCAGCCAATACGACGTTATCGCGGTGATTGCAGAATGACGGAGAAGGTCGCATCGCCTAAACGCAGGCGCATTGATTTCACATGTACACCTTCGCAAGTCAACACAGATAGTGCGATGACCGTCACTGGTCATTTGCAAATCGAAGGTACTCGCGTGTTGGATGGTGCGATCGATCGTTTGCAGTTGGGCAATCAAGAGTTGTTGCAGGATATGGATCTTCTCGCATCAGCGATAAAAATCAGCAATGGCAAGCGGCAAGCGGCATTGCGGTTTTCGCGTGGTAATTCACGAGTGCGCGGCGCCGACGGCAATCTCATCGAAAAGATTGAGCTGGCTTGGCCCATGTCGCCGACGATAGATAGCGGCGTTGCGGTTGTTGATGTGCGCGAGGACTTTGCCCTTGTCGAAGGTGCTGTTTCATCGATGACTGAAGCGGCCATGGTGGGCCGTTTCGATGGTTTCAACGCCCAACCGTTTCGTCGCGCTAGCCTTATGCCGGCGTTGTTTTCTCGCTTAGGCATGCAGCCTTTGCAATGGTGCTGTACGGATGATCGCGCCATGCCGCCGGTGATGGTGGAACATACACCGCAAAAGGCGACAGACGTGACCGGCGATGTTTTCGATCCCAACCGCTCGGCATTGCAGCTTTTCTATCGGCACTGTGCGACCTGTCATCAGACACCGAATCACACGCCGCCCAACTTTCTTGTGGGTAGTCGTAAGCAAGTGAACGACAACTTGGAACAATGCGCCGAACGTCTATTCGTTCGTCTCTCCATGTGGCAGCTGGTGCCGGGCGCTCAGCAGAAAACACCGATGCCGCCTATGCTTGCAATACAAGGAGAGGGGTATTCACTCGCCGCATGGCGTGACGGCGATGAGTTACCGACGCTCAAGCGCTATGTGGAAAATGTGTTGAAAAAGCAAACAGGAAAAACGCCGCAGTTGAATGATCTGGTTAAACGAGGATATGAAAATTTACGTCCTTGTTTATCGGCGGTGGAATAGAGCTACATGCACTCCCTTCTCCCGCTTGCGGGAGAGGGAGCTACTCTACGTAACAGACCACCAATTCAAGATAATCGCTTTGTTAGGGGAGGACCATGATACAAAAAATACCGACTCAATCGATCGCAACCTATACAGGAACGCCACGTAAGTGTATTTGGTGCTTCGCGATACTCGCGTTAATTGTTGTTCCGCTTGTTATCGCGGGCATTTATCTTTGGGCTCGTTTCGGAGGCGATGAGCCGGTCGATTACTCGAAGATCGAAGACCACTTCAAATATGGTTCCACCGGCGGTGAACACGAGACGGGTTTTCCCTATTGGATTTGGCAAGCAATGCCGCAGGTTTGCGCCGAGCACTTGCCGGGAAAAGGTTATGCATCGCTCGGTATGATTTATGAGAAAGAATCGGACGGCAAAGAAAAAGATTTGCCCATCGGTGTTTCCAAACGTCGGTATCAGGGCGTGGACCGGGTATTTTTGAATTGCGCCGCCTGCCATACCAGCACGTTGCGCGATAAGCCGCAGAGTCCTCCGCAAGTAATCACAGGTATGCCGGCGAATACTTTCAACATCATGGCGTTCGAGAATTTTTTCTTTCGCTGCGGCGCCGATCCGAAATTCACATCGTCTTTTATCATTCCGGAAATTCAACGTCTCGGCGGCGATTTGGATTTGCTCGATCGCTATGTTGTTTATCCCGTTGCCATTGCGATTATGCGCGATCGCGTATTAACGCTCGCCGGCCGTTTCAACTTCGTTAAATCGCAGCCCGATTGGGGGCCTGGCCGAGTAGATACATTCAATTCAGCCAAGGTGATTTTCAATTTTCCGATGGATAAATTGCATCCACGCGAGTTATCTGCGCCCGCTGACTTCCCTTCCATTTGGAATCAACGTCAACGCAAGCTGCGTGACGATGGCGAGCCCATGCAACTGCATTGGGATGGCAACAATACGATGGTCGAGGAACGCAATAAAAGCGCTGCATTCGGAACCGGTACTACGCCGCCGACTATCGATCTGAAGCGGATCGGTTTGGTCGAGAATTGGTTGCTGGACGTGAAGCCGCCGCAATTCAGTCAATACTTTCCCATCGATAAAACACTCGCCAACAAAGGCGCTGCTGTTTATAAAGCTAACTGCGCAAGTTGTCACGGCGTTAGCGGCAGCGATTTCCATGGTGAATATGTTGGCAAGGTGACGCCGTTAGAGCAGATCGGTACCGATCGTCATCGTCTCGATTCTTACACCTATGAACTAGCCGTGAATCAGAGCACGTTGTATGCGGGGTACCCATGGCGCTTCCAGCATTTCCGCAAGACATTCGGTTACGCCAATATGCCGCTCGATGGATTGTGGTTGCGCGCGCCGTATTTGCATAACGGTTCTGTGCCTACGTTGAGAGATTTGCTTGAACCCAGCGCGAAGCGGCCGAAAGTTTTTTATCGCGGCAACGATTTGTATGACCCAAGCAAAATGGGCTTTGTCTCCGATGCGGCGGAGGAGGGCGGTCGCAAGTATTTCAAATTCGATACGTCTGTCGATGGAAATTCCAACGTTGGTCATGAAGGAAAAATTTACGGCACCGAGTTGTCGTCGGAAGACAAGACAGCGTTGGTCGAATTCATGAAGACGTTTTAAAAGCTGCAGACAAAATTACTGCGCGAGCCAAGGCTGGGGCTGCGGTGCTCAATGTACTACTTGTACACGTCCGCTCCTCGCCCCAGCCTTGGTCCGCTCGCTACATTTTGTCTACAGCTTCTTAGAGCCTGTTATAACCATATCGCACGGAGATTAAGTGATGACGATAAATCAAAAGCCAGGCTGTAAACGGAAGATTAAAATCGCGCTTGCGATACTTCTCGTATTCGCCGCAATCGGCGGTTACATCGCCTGGGATCGCGGTTTCCGCGAATATCCGCAGCCCGATTGGGTGAACGCAACACCGGAGATGCGGTTTAAGTACGGTTCCATCGGCGCCGAGCACGACGCCGGTATTCCCTATTGGATTTTCTATGTGTTGCCGAGGATCTTTCCGGAGAAATTGCCGGGACCAGGCGGCTACGCATCACTCGGCGTGCCGTGGGAGCAAGGGCAGGAGCTGCCGGTCGGCTTTACCAAGAAGACGATCGGCTTTCCTCGTGTGGCTAATAACTGCGCCGTATGCCATACAGCGGTTTATCGTTCGAAGCCGAATGAAAATCCGACCTTTGTCGTTGCAGGACCAGGCAACACCACGAATGTCGAAGGCTTCTTCCGCTATTTAATCGATTGCGCTAAAGATCCTCGCTTCAATGCAGATAATTTAATGAGCGAGATCAACCTCGTTACGGATCTGGATTTCATCGATAAACTGCTTTATCGGTTCTTCGTTATTCCTATCACCAAGCAACGTTTACTGGATCGCGAAAAGCAGTTTGCATGGATTTATCGCAAAGACTTTCCCGACTGGGGACGCGGCCGCGACGATGCGATGAACCTCACGAAATACTTCATGATTAAAGCACCCATGGACGATACCTTCGGCCCGACCGATATGCCGTCCATATGGAACTTGCAGAAGTATCAATGGGACAAAGGCATGCGCATGAATTTGGCGGGCGATAGTCATGATGCCCGTTCGGTCATCATCGACTCCGCCTTGGGACTTCTCGGTGCAGAGCCCCATGACAAGCAAGATTTTCTGAAACACATTGCTTGGCTAGAGGATTACCTTGGCAAAATTCAGGCGCCGAAGTATCCGTTTGCGGTAGACGATGCCAAGCGAGCAGCCGGCAAAACAGTGTTCGATAACAATTGCGCTAGTTGTCATGCGTCTGCTCGCACCGGAACGCGGCTTGCTCTTACCGAAATCGGCACCGACAAAAATCGGAACGACTCGTGGAATAAAAGCGCAGCCATTTCCGCCAATAGCACGGTGAAGAAAATGGGCATTGATCGCAGAGGGCTGGTCGAGGAAGATATCAGCGGTTATATAGCTGCCTTTCTCGATGGCATTTGGCTCCGTGCCCCTTACTTGCATAACGGCTCGGTACCGACGTTGCGGGATTTATTGGAGCCGGCCGATAAACGGCCAAAATTGTTTTATCGTGGCTACGATGTTTACGATGCCGCAAACGTGGGCTTTGTGAGCCAAGGTGACGAGGCTGCCCGGATTGGAACTCGTTATGACGTGACGCAAAAGGGCAATGGTAATCAAGGGCACGAGTTCGGCACTAAACTTTCGCCGGATGAGAAAAATGCGTTGATCGAATATTTGAAAACGTTGTAAACGCGATAGGACGATTTACAACAGTCTCACAGTGTCTTATTTGTAATAAAGGGATTTGAATTATCCAGTCGTCTCGTTGTTTAATGTGAGCGGCGACGAGATGGCCGGATGTTTTATGAGATGTGTTTATTAAAGCGTCGTATTTTTCGCTTCGAAATATTAATGTCCTCTCGATGATTTTTCCTGGTGATCGAGATTTGTTACAAACCTTTACAGCAAGTCAAACGCGGACGATTCGCGCTTGGAGCTTCTAAAAGGTTTTGATAAAAATGTGATGGGCGTTCTGAATTTTTTAATGGAATCGCTTACAGTTGCGGGAAGTCGATAAACGCGGCCGATGGTATTTCCGGGTTCAATAACAAAGCAACCCTATAAACGGCGGATCGGATGGAATTGCGATATTGCCGAAAAAGAGATGGAATAATCGGCGGTGCTTAGGTGTTAACGACAGTGAGAGTCTTTTCATTACAGAGAGGAGAGTTGTATGTGTCGTAAAATCGCCGCGTTTTTATTACCTATTTTTATTACTGCCTGCGCGAGCATGCAAAGCGGCAATTCAACGCCTGCCGCTGTTACTGGACCGGATAGCCTTAAACCGGGGCCCAAAGAATGGTTGATGATGGTTGTTGCCGCCAAAGGCGTGCAAATCTATGAATGTCGCGCTAAGCAAGGCGTGTCCGGTGTTCTTGAATGGGCATTTGTCGCTCCCGAAGCAGATCTTTTCGATTCCCTCGGCAAAAAAGTAGGCAAGCATTATGGTGGTCCTCACTGGGAGGCGAACGATGGCAGTAAAGTAATCGGCGTCGTGAAGGCTCGTCACGATTCTCCTTTGCCTAATGCAGTCCCATGGTTGCTGTTGACTACAAAGTCGGACGGTCCCGATGGCTTATTCCACAAAGTATCTAGCATACAGCGCTTGAATACCGTTGGCGGCGCCGCGCCGAAGGACGGTTGCACTATCGGTACCTTCGGAACCACCGTTCGCGTGGGTTACACCGCAGACTATTACCTGTATTCCAGGTAGTAATATGTATCGGCTTCCGGTGCTGCCGGAGCTTGTTTCATGACGGAATATATATTCCGGATAGCATGAAATAGGCTCCGGCAGCATTTTGTTGTAGGATCGGGAAATTCCTGCAACGCATAACAAAAATAGAATCTATCTCATCAATCGTCGGCTATACGTAGAGCCGCTTCGAGGTGTGGCATTGCGTTGTTCGTCGCTTGTTTTGAATAAACGTGTTGCGCATGAGTGGTTCAAAATCAGCTCGCAGTCCCTATTCAGCCCAATTCGGGCGCAGAAACAGAAACCTTCGATGGGGCTCTGTGACTTGCTTCATAATGCGTCGAGGCGACGGCTGCTAGCGATCATAGGATCGTTCGGCCTATAGCGGTTATGCATCAACGATTTGATTTAATTATTTAGAGCATCTAACAAAATGCCTCTGCCGTTGTTATACCTCCTTGCCGTATTAGAGTGTACTGTCTGCGTCGGTACGCCTAGTCAGAGGCATTTTGTTAGACGCTCTTATTGCCGATGAATAGAGCGATTTGGTGATTTCGGAGAATTACTTTCTTTATTTTCGTGACCAGGAGCTTTCATTGCTGCCAGGGCGAAGCTATTTGGTTGGTCGGAGCGACTCCGATATTCTTTTACCCCATGGGCTTGTGTCGAGACACCATGCGGAAATCATTTGGCAGGATGACAAGTTTTGGATTGTGGATCATGGGAGCCGCAATGGTACTCAGGTCAATGGAAGCAATATTCAAAAACATTCGTTGCTAGATGGCGATCGCATAAAAATCGGTTGTTTCGATCTTGAGTTTACGACCGCCAAGTATGGTGTTGTGGACGATATCGATTACACCATCGGCCCAAGCGAGACCATTCAATTGGAGCAGCGGCTTTCCCATGTGGTGGATAAAATCCAAGATCCCAGCATCGTCAGGAAATTCTACGATTTAAAGCAACTATACGATCGCAAGAAAGAAAAGTTGGTCGATGTTGCTTATAAAGATGCCTTGACCGGTCTTTACAATCGCCGGTATTTCGAAGAAAGAATCGGTATAGAGTTCGCTCGCTGTCTGCGGTACGGTCGCCAATTGCATTTGGCTATTCTTGATCTCGATCACTTCAAACAGATCAATGATATTCATGGTCATATGAAAGGTGATGAAGTACTGAAAGGCGTAGCCGAAATATTATTAGCTACGACGAGGAGGGCGGATATTCCTGTTCGTTATGGCGGCGACGAGTTGATGCTTGTTTTACCTGAAATCAGTATCGAGCAAGCATTCGGCGTTGCCGAAAAAATCCGTGGTCTTGTGGAGCAAGATGTCACAAAACAAATTGGCGTCGATTCTACGCTTAGCATTGGTATTGCCAGCATCAATAATAAGAACGACAGCATTGCCAAACTGACCGCGTCAGCCGATCGGATGCTGTATGTCGCGAAGACGAATGGACGTAATAGGATCGTAGTCGATAAAGCGGATTCTTAGAGCGTCTAACAAAATGTCCTGGCGTTGTTGCGTCTCCTTGCCGCCCTTGCAGGGCGCGTCTGCGTTTGCACACGCAGACTGCTTCGCAGGCGGGAAGCATACTTCCCGAAACCCCTGCTACGCCTACTTGTACTGTCTGCGTCGACGCGCCTAGCCAGAGTCATTTTGTTAGACGCTCTTAAATTTAGCCGCTATCTATTTTGATCATCACTGAATGTTAAAGAAATCACATCTTTTCCCGATAAAGAAGAGGTAGCATTTTCTTATCGGTTTTGAATAGAGGTGTGTGATGGTCTCTTCGACAAGTGATAGTCCCGCTGACGAGCGTAACTACCGAATTGCATCTGAATTTGATTGCTCCACGTTGGCAGCGCTGCAACATCGTCCCGATGATATGGGGCAAACACCACGGCAAGAACAAATCGCTATCTTATGGACGATGTTTGGTTTTGTGATGTTGATCGCCGGTTCGTTGACGGTGCTGCGTTACTTTACTTAGAACCTCTCTGAACAAAGCTCTTCAACATCTGATCTAAGAATCAACAGCATCGATTGGAATATCGAGAATAAAGGTTGCGCCTCGTCCGATTCCATCGCTGCGCGCGGTTAAGCGACCGCCCATTTCTTGTGCTGCAAGTACGCAGCTATGCAAACCAAAGCCGTGTCCATCCTTGCGCGTCGTAAAGCCATGAGCGAAAACTCGCTGTAAATTTTCCGGTGCAATGCCGACACCGTTATCCGCCACCGATAGTTGGATTCGTCCATCGCCATGAGTCAATTGTATTGTCACTATCCCTTCCGTGCTGTTGCTAGGGTCGCTGCAGGCGTGTTTAGCATATACCCAATAAATTGCCAGTATCTGTAATACCCGTGCCTTATCCACGCGTGCCGCAGGTACATCCGCAAGCTTCGTGACGACCTGCACTCGGTGACGTGCCATTGCCGCGTTGCTCATTCGCAAGGCATCATTAATAAGATCGGGAACCTGAACGGAATCGAGAATACTGGAATATCCGGCATAGGATTGCTGGGTAGCGACGATGTCCTTGATATGACCGATGCTCTTATTTAGAAGGTGAAGCTCCTCGATCATACTTGCTTGTTCGCCGGCCAATGTTTGCGCCAGTTTGCTCAAGTAGCCCGGCAGCCGCTTTCCTTTTTCGTCATGTGTCAGAAAATCGCCCAAATCCATGGTGTGCTCGTTCATCAATTGAACCGCGCGTGTAAAGCTTTCAATCTTGGAGGCCTTCAGTTTGCTACCGATCAGATCGGCCGAAACATTGACGCTGTTGAGTACGTTGCCGACGTTATGCAGCACATTCGTGGCAATTTCGGCCATACCGGCACGCCGGGCAGTCGTGACTAGTTCCGACTGCGCTTCACGAAGCTCCTTGGTGCGCTGCTCTACGCGAGTCTCAAGTTCCGCGTAGAGCCTGGCGTTTTCGAGCGATACCGCTAATTGCCCGGCCACTAGCCTCACCGCATCGAGGCGGTCGTGTGAAAAGCTGCCGCTGCTCAGGCGGTTTTCCAGCAGTAAAATCGCCTTGAACATACCATGGTTCAAGATCGGCACTACAAGGAGCGATGAGTGATCGGCGCCAGCGAGATAGGGATCGTTAGCGAAACGATCGTCGCGAGTTGCATCTTCCACCAAAAGCGGCTCTGCGGTGCGCTCGGCATAACGAAACGCCGATAAGGGCAACAGACCACGAGCCCCCGCTTCCTCAAGCGAAAGGGCAGATGCATTCTCAGCCACCATTGATAAGTCCCAGCCGGATGGATTGTCGCGCCGAAGCACAAGCAGGACTCGCGTGGCTCCCGTCATCGCGCCCATCAGTTCGACGACACGAGCCTTGAGCCTTTCAAGATTAGTCTCCGAACTCAATACCTGCGAAGCGCGAAGAACAGCGAGAAGATCGATGCTTTGGTCGGGAATGGCGAGATTATTGCGATGGCCCGGCTTGTGTTCGGTACGGCGCAAACTAGCGGCGGTGCGCAAGAAGGTATAATTTTTTTCAAGTTGCTGTACTTTAGCGGTGCTCCCCCAGTCCCGATAAAGACCGTGCGCTTCAGTCAGTAGATGCCGTCCGGTAAGCGTCATGCCATGCGCCAAGTGGAACAATCCGGCCCGCTCTGTCATTAGCGCCCGATGCAATGGGCGCTTGCATGATTCGGCTTTGACGAGTGCCGCATCGAAGGCGCGAGCTGCATTCGCCTCATCGCCGGACATCCAAGCACGTGCGGCATCAAGCAAAAGC
>Ga0157374_10000768_pt1 | contig 28045 bp, 22 predicted proteins | sample M25metaG_FD_115308 | JGI IMG/M metagenome (GOLD analysis project Ga0157374, IMG submission 115308) | Miscanthus rhizosphere microbial communities from Kellogg Biological Station, Michigan, USA - M2-5 metaG | ecosystem: Host-associated > Plants > Roots > Rhizosphere > Soil | place: USA: Michigan... | reverse complement strand
TGGTTTAGTTAATCAAAGATTCTGCCAGCATTCCTAAGTGGATGTTATAATATCACAATATCTGAATATCATAATATCCTAATATCATAGCCTACTTTTGTCCTGAAAAATATTTTAACGAACTGAAATCTTGCTGTATGACAACCGTAAATGTTTACCTGACCTTTAATGGTAATTGTGAAGAAGCTTTTAATTTCTACAAATCAGTATTTGGAGGAGAATTTCCTTACATAGGTCGCTATAAAGACATGCCGCCACAGGATGGACACAAAACGGATAGCAAGGATGCGGAAAAAATTATGCATGTTTCATTACCGATAAGCAAGGAAACAGTGCTAATGGGCAGCGATACGGGAGGCGAATGGGCTTCCAGTTATTCACAGGGGAATAATTTTTCGATATCTATCAATACCGATAAAAAGACTGAGGCCGACAGGTTGTTCAATGGCCTTTCTGCAGGGGGACAGGTCACTATGCCCATGAATAAAACATTTTGGGGAGATTATTTTGGAATGTTCACTGATAAGTTCGGTGTTAACTGGATGATCAGTTTTAATGAAGCGCAGCAAAATAAATAAATTCACAAATTATTTTCGCAGGTAATCGTCACTCTTGTCAAGCCAATCCTGGCGTGGAGGAGCCCATGTATCTATTTCCTCTACTTCGCCGATCATTAGAGCCTCATGCGGAAGATTTGATGGAATGACAACTACATCTCCCGGATGCAGGTCCATCATTTGTTCTTTATTTTCTCCAAACCAAAAACGAATTGTGCCTGAAAGAACCTGGGTAACCTGCTCATGCACGTGATGATGCAGTGGCACTAAAAAGCCATCTTTAAATTTTATCCGGGAGATCATCAATTTTTCTCCCGAAACAATTTTCCTTGACATGGATGGATTCACATCTTCTGACGGAACCGATTCCCAGTTCATTTTTTCCAACATGGCAAATACATTTATTTTTTATTCAATCGAAACAAGGATTGATCCACATTGTCTATCCTCCACCTTGAAGTTATTTTCCTGTCACATATTTATAGATTAGCAAAGAAATATTTGCCATCGTTTGTATGGTCAGCTTCTCATCATCCCAATCTTTTGAAAGTAACACCAGCACATATTTTCTTCCACCCGGCAGGATCACAATGCCTGAATCATGATGGACATGAGTAATAGAACCTGTTTTGTGAGCCACTTTTACATCGGTTGGAAGTAAGGCAGGGATGATCTCATTGAATTTCTGATCCAGCAAAATGTTGATCATCGCCTGGGAAGCGCCTGCGTTGACAGCTTCTCCCTTCGCGATCTTCTCAAAGATCAACATCAGGTCATGGGCAGTGATAGTATTGTTCAGTCCCTTTTCAAAAGCTTTATCATCTTCCACTCCCCTCAAAACCTGGATATCTTTTGCACCCAACTGTCTCATGGATTGAGTTACGTTCTGTGCCCCGACCTTCTGCATTATAAGGTTCGTAGCAAAATTGCTGCTTACAATGATCATTTGATAGAGTAAAGCGCTAATTGTTCTTTTTTCACCGATATGTTTATACAACTCGTATTCGCTATCATCCGCCGAGTCCAAACTATAAGGACTTCCATCTACAAGGCTCTTAAATTCGTTTTTTAATTCGATAGAGTCAGTTAAAGAAAATTTTCCTTCAGCAGCTTGTTTGTACACTTCGATCATCACGGGGGTTTTCATAGTGCTGGCTGCATGAAACGTCTCCTTATCATTTATTTTTATTTCCTTACCGGTTTTGAGATCCTTAAAGGCAACAGCAAATGTTCCCTTCTTTCCGGAGATCTCTTTGTCAATATCCGATTGAAGTGTTCGCAAAGCTTTCCTGGATGAGGTACAGGAAGAAATCAAAACAATTGCGGCAGCTAAAACAGCAGGTAGTTTCAGGTTCATGAAATGAAGCTAATGAAAAATACAGTAATTAATATTCACTCCCCTTCAGTTCTATTTAGCGGTAAGAAATTTTATGACCTGTTTCCTATAACCTTCATCTTTTTCCCTTAGTTCAAGCCAGTGCTCTTTGTCGTTAATATTCACATACAGTTCGGCATAGTCGTCCGGATCTTCGGTCTCGAAAAATAACTTCATTTCTTTTGCGTCTGTATGCGATACTGCATCTTTACCAAAGTTGGCTTTTGCAAATTCATTCAGATCGACAAAGGCAAGCTTTGCCGAGCTTATAAAATGTTTTGCTGTATCAACCTTTAATTTATACAGCTTTGAAAGTAACATTAATAAATTGTCGCTGCTCTCACCACAGGCTTTTATCGTTAATATTTGAGTTGGTGATTTTTCATTTCCCGGTTTATTAGTAGGTAAGATAAATTCGATGCCAACATTCTTTCCTTCGTGGGAAGAAACGGCCTCGTATGTGACAAAGCTGTCCGTTAAAGTGATCTCTTTGAGAGAAAGTCGTATGTCGGCACCCCACCCTTCTTCTTCACCATTGTCAATAAGCAATGCCTGAATGGGATAAGTGAATGTAGTAGATATCTTCTTTATTTTCCCAGCGGTGTTAGTTTGGTCTGTTGAACAACCAATGGATAGTATTAGTATTGGTAAGATTGAAACTTTTTTCATGATTGTTAGAACCCGCGGGGATCATAAATTTATGGTATTGGTAAGAGATTTAAAACTCGATAAGCGAATATATTGAGTGATCAATACATCAAATTTGAAATTAACAATCGGACCTGATGCTTTGCTCATTACCGGTGCAAACGCATAAACTCGCTGGACGATCCAAATAGTAGAAATTACTTATTTCGATCAATTCCTCGAACCTATTGCAAAAATATTTTCGCATTACTATATTTACGACTTAAACCACCGCCTATGTACAAATTTTTTTGCCACCTGGTCACCCTGCTTATATTGCCCATATGTTTACTTGCGAATGATTACGATAAGGCCTGGGAAGCCCTTCATGAAAATAACAGGAAACAGGCGCTGGAATATCTTGAGAAAGCAATGAATGACCCTGCTTCGGTGGTAGATGCTTATCTGACTTACATCTACCTGAAAACTTTTGAAGGCAACGAACAATCTGTCAAAGATTTTGACGAAAAAATTCTTGACAAAGTAAAAGACCCCAACCCTTACCTGTTTGCCCTATGGTTTAATGAGGCTGCGTTGGGTAACTATGGTAAAAAAACAGAGAAACGCCAGTTAGAGCTTATCAAGGAGATCCTGGCCGATAATCGTTTCAATGGTTCGTTAAGATCGGCGGCCCATTACTTTAATGGCCTAAGCCTTCTGGACTCAAAAGAATTTGAAAAAGCAAAAAAGGAATGGGATCAAATGGGGAGTGTTACGCAATGGCAGATAGTAGGGCCGTTTGAAAACCTTTCGCGAAGCGGGTTTGATAAATCTTATGGCCCGCTTGAGCATCCGGAAAAAGATGCTGCTTTTAAATCACTAACAAATGCTTTGATAAATTGGTTTTCGCCTCCGCATACCAATAATGATGGCTGGTTCTTTATTCAGCCACATCTTCCGAATAGAACGGCAGTGACCTATGCTCAATCGTTTATTGATGTTCCGGCTGAAATGGATGTGCTTATAAATGCCGGGGTAAATGGCTCGATCAAAGTATGGGTAAATGATGCATTAGTTATCGCGGAAGAAAGAGAAAGAGTAACAGAACTCGATTGCTATAAAAGTGCTTGTCATTTGAAAAAAGGATATAACCGCATATTGGTGCAGGTAGGTTATACCAATAATTCAATCCCCAATTTTATTATCAGGTTAACTGACAATAATTTCAATACAATACCAAACGTGGCTTTTACTGCTGAGACGCAGGCCTATCAAAAGCAGGCGACGGTTGACGGCGCGACAAAACCATTGCCTCATTTTGCCGAGTCTTTTTTTGAAGAAAAAATAAAGAAGCAGCCGGATAACCTCATTAATTATATTTTATTGTCCCAAACCTATCTCCGCAATAAAAAGACGTACGAGGCCAGGAAAGTAATAGAGGAGGCCTTACAAAAAGATCCTAAGAACTCTTTACTCCGCTTTGAACTGATGCAATGTTTTGTGAAGGAAGAAAACAGGACACTGCTTTCGGAAGAAATTGAACGAATAAAAGAAAAAGATCCTGGTTGCTACCTGGTTTATCAACTGAAAATAAATCAACTTTTAGATGAAGAGAAATATGATGAGGGGAGTAAGCTGCTTGATGAAATGATTTCTTTGTATGGAGAAGACCAGGAGACCTTTTCGCTCCGGATACGCATTTTAGATCTTCAAAAAAAGATTGAAGAAGAGTTACGGGAAATTCAAAAGGCCTATGAAAAATATCCGGATCATCCTGATTTTGTAAGAATGATGTTTAATTTGAAAAAGGATAATTTAAAAGATAATGATGCAGCAATCGCCATTTATGAGAAGTTTCTTAAAAACACATTTAATTATGCTATTTATAAAGACCTGGGGCAGGAATATATTGACGAAGGGAAAAAAGATAAGGGATTACAGGTCATGAATAAGATCCTGGAGCTTTTCCCGTTTGATGCTGATTTTATTACAAACATGGCAAAATATTATTTCGAACAACAGAACTACTCCAAGGCACTCGACTTTTGCAAACAATCTCTTCAACTGGCACCTTATGTTGCCACATACTGGAATAATAAAGGAATCATCGAGGAACAAATGGGCAAGACTGAAGATGCCGTCGCCAGTTATTCAAAAGCCCTTTATTATGATTCGAAATTGTACGATGCCAGAAAAAAATTAAGATCCTTGCAGAATAAAACCGATCTGTATAAATTTTTCCCGGCAACGGACGTATATGCACTGATACAAAAGTCCGTTTCAAAAACCGTCTCGCAGGACTATGATTATTCCTACCTGCTGGACGAAAAGCTTGCAATTCTCTATGCAGAAGGAGCCTCCGAAGAATATTCCACATTCGTTTTCAAGATCAACACTGAAAAGGGAATTGATAAATGGAAAGACAGCTATATTCCTTTTAACGAGTATACACAATCACTTTTGATAGAAAAAGCGGAGGTGGTAAAGAAGAACGGAAATAGGTTGAGTGCCGAGCAAAATCAAAATGAAATGGTGTTTACCAATCTTGAGGTGGGCGATGCCATTGTGATCAAATATAGAATTCAGAACTATGCAAGAGGGAGACTGGCGAAAGAGTTTTGGGATACCTATTTATTTAATGCATTCGTTCCGTCGGATATTAGTCGCTATTCGTTGTTAGTAGATAAAGACCTTTCTTTCACTCATCAAATGATCAATTCTGAAATAAAACCGGAGATAAAACAAATTGAAGATTTCACACTTTACACCTGGGAAATGAAAGACCTTGAGCCGGTCAAGGACGAGCCATTTATGCCGACCCTGAATGATGTAGGTATCGTTTTGCATCTTTCTACAGTTAAGTCATGGAATGACATAGCACAATGGTATAGTGATTTAAGCAGCTTTAAAACCGAAAATGAATTCGAACTGAAAGAAGTATATGGCCAACTGTTTCCCGGGGGGGAAAAACTGAATGAGCTCGAAAAGGCGAGAAGGATTTACAACTATATTGAAACAAATTACCGGTATAGTTCCGTTTCGTTCAGGCAGAGTGATTTTGTGCCTCAAAGAGCTTCGGTAACGATCAATACACGCCTCGGTGACTGTAAAGACCTTTCAAGCTTGTTTACCTCATTGGCCCGGATGGCAGGGTTGAGAGCCAACATGGTGTTAGTGGATACAAAAGACAATGGCACCAAAGAGATGATGCTGCCCAGCGTGGATTTTAATCATTGCATTGTATCCTTACAGGCGGATGGTAGACAGTACTATCTTGAATTGACTGATAATAACTTGCCCTTTGCCAGCTTGCCTGATAATTTAGCCGGCGCTTCTTCACTTTTTATTCCAAGGGACCAGGATAAAATGACAAGCAATCTTGAACCAATTTCCACAACAAACCGTACCCCAAACAAAACGAAAAAAACTATAAACGTGAATATCATTGGCGACGATCTCAGGATCCAGGTGGAGGCTGTGAAAAAAGGAAACCTTACAAGCAGCTTAAGAGATCAATATAAAAATCTCAGCGCTCAAAAAAAGAGAGAAGAAATGGAAAAAAGCATCAGCGGTTCTTTTAAGAATCCGCTTAAATTGGAAAGTATAACTTTTACCCCTCTTGATAGCCTGGTTGACTCCATAAAATATAAATACTCATATACAGTAAAAAACGAAGTGGCAGAAGTGGGAAGCATGAGCATGTTTAAGATTCCTTTTGGTGATGTCATTGCCACGATTGATAATTTTTCTTCGGACGAACGGAAATTCCCGATTGAGTATTGGCGTTATGAAGATGCCGATGAATATGAATCCGCCGTCAGCATTCAATTGCCGGCTGGCAAACAATTTATAGAACTTCCAACCGATCAGAGTTTTAAGTTCAAGAAAAATACTTATTCTATACGATTCATCAAAAGCGGAAAAGATAAACTGACGGTGATCAGAAAGGCCAGCCTTTCGAGAGACGACATTTCACCTTCTGAATATTCAGCACTAAAAGACTTTTTTAATAACATCATCAAGACAGAATCAAAATACATTGCCTATAAATAGAACACAAGCAAATGACCATTCTATTGATTAGTCATTATTTTATAGGTAATAGGACGTCAACATAAACCGTAGGGTAATCTCAATGCCAACATTCTTTCCTTCGTGGGAAGAAATTGCTTTGTATGTGGTAAAGCTGTCTGTCGAAGTAATCTCAGTAAGAGAAGGTCGTATGTCGGCTCCCCACCCTTCCTCTTCACCATTATCAATAAACAAGGGTTAAATGGGATAACTACCAGTTGAAGTTGTGTCAGATGGTTTTGGTTTGTTGAACCAACAAGGGATAGTATTAGTAGAGATGAGATTGAAAATTTTTTCATGATCGGTTTAACCCCGGTGAATCATAAATTTATAATATTAGCAACAGATTTAAAACTCAGATTGAGTGGGTAAGAGAAATTTGTGGCAAAGACCCTTCTATTTTAAGACATAAACACTTATTTTTAGAAAACTTTGCCTTATCTAATTTAACCACCACTACCTGTAGACCTGCCATGAAAGCTAATTCACTTAAAGTATTTATCATTCTTACTTTAGTATTCGTCAATGCTGCTAACGCTCAAACCTGGAAAGAACTAAATCCTCCTCCTAACATTTTCGGCAGCGGAGCTATTCTATCTGTTGCATCCGATAGTTCTGGTAACATCTATGCCGCGGGAAATTTTAAAAACTCAAACAACGAATTCATCGTCGTAAAATGGGATGGCTCAAATTGGTCTGAAGTGAAAAATGGGAACTCTGCGTTAAAAGCGAACAATGTGATCACTTGCATTAAAATTGACAAAAAAGGAAATTTATATGCTGCCGGAGGATTTACAGACAACACTGGCAATTATTATGTCGCCCAATGGAATGGCAATAGCTGGTCTGAAGTAGGAACAGGCGCCAACGCTTTAAACCCGGATTATCTTATTTATTCGATGACTCTTGATAATGCAAACAATTTATACGTCGCCGGTGGGTTTACAAATTCTGCCGATGAACAGTATGTCGCAAAATGGGATGGCAGCCGATGGACAGAATTAGGCGCCGGAGCAAATGGGTTACATGCAAACGGGTTGATCTATGCATTAGCCACGGATAACGCCGGGAATGTTTACACTGCTGGACATTTTACCAATAGCGTGGGGAAATATTATGTAGCAAAATACAATGGCACCAATTGGACGGAGTTGGGATCAGCTTCTCCATTAAATGCCAATGATCCGATCCGGTGTATGGTGATCGACCAAAATAATAATATTTATTGCGCAGGCGATTTTAAAAATAGCTCAGTGGAGTATTATGTTGCAAAATGGAATGGCATTAACTGGACAGAGTTAGGCGCAGGAGTTATTAATGGCTTAAAAGGAAATGGCCCTATTAATGCACTTGCCGTAAACACTACAGGTGTTCTCTACGCCGGAGGATACGGCACAGATCCAAACGGATTGACAGAACTAGCTAAATGGGACGGCAATGGTTGGACTGAAATTTTCAACGTAGGCTATGCAACAAATAATGCGATACAATGCATAGGCCTGGATAGAAACGGCAACGTCTACGCGGGCGGCAATTTTGGAAATGGAGGTGGGCATACATATGTGGCCATATGGGATGGCATAACAATGAAAGAACTCGGTCGACAGGGAGAATTTTTATGGACAAATAACGGATTAATTGCGATTGTGCCTGATGTCTTTGGTAATGTCTATGCATTAGGCGATCTCTGGATTGGTTCTTTCAATTGTGAAGTGGCCAAATGGAATGGCATAACGTGGACTCCCATACGAAGCAGGGACGCTTCTCTGAATATGACCTTTGCAGAAGCGATGACAGTCGATTCTGCGGGTACTATTTATATAGGAGGAAGATTTACAAATGCCAACGGCGAGTATTATGTGGCAAAATGGGATGGCAATAATTGGACAGAGCTTACCAACGCCACAAAACCTCTGCATGCTATTGACCCTATTACATCTTTGTGTACGGATAAGCATGGCAACGTATATGCAAGGGGATTGTTTATCCGCGATTCGATTGGGTATGACCTAGCCAAATGGAACGGTACAGGTTGGGAAGACCTTTTAAGCGCTCCTGCAAATGAACCGGCACCAATTATTGTGGATGCAGAAGGCACTGTTTATATGGCGTGGTCGGACAACAACAACTATGGTCGTGTAAGTAAAGTAGTAGACAGCAATAGTGTTGAACTAGGCGCCGGGGGGCAGGAATTAGTGACACCAAGTTTTATTTATTGTTTAGCTACTGACCTCGCCGGAAACTTATATGCTTGCGGAAGGTATGATTATGTGTCCAGATGGAATGGAACCACGTGGAGCACCGTAGGCGGGACTTTAGATGTACAAACGATTAATTCGCTAGTCACTGACCCTGCGGGTAATTTATATGCAGCAGCCAATAGAGTAAATCTTCCGTACATTGCCAAATGGAATGGAACAAGCTGGTCGGAACTTGGCGGCCCGATTTTGTCATCAGATGACGCAAATTTCAGCCCCCTTGCCAGGGATATTTTAGGCAATATATATTCCGGGGGCCATTCTGATAATGTAATGGTATATGGTAATTCGGCATTAATATTACAGCAACCGGCCCTGGCATCTTCGCCCAACCAGTATTGCAAAACTGCGACTACTGCAACTTTTAAAATTCTCAATCTGCCCGCTACCCCATTCATTACCGTTTCAGCTAAACTTGACAATGTCCCTTTGACCATAAATACGGATGGCAGTTTGACTTTTAATCCTTCAACACTTTCATTAGGCCCGCATCAAATAAAATTCTATTACAGTACGCGCACTGATACTATGTTCACCATAAAAGATTTTAATGTTGTTGATCATGTAACACCAGAAGTGGATATTTCGGCCAATACAACTACAGTCCTCAATCCGGATCCAATTGTTATTACTGCCATCAATACATCAGGAGGAGGAGTATCTCCTTTATTTACATTTGCCGGTGACCGCAACATGAATAACATACTGCAGGCAGAGTCAGCTAATAATACTTTTATGCTAGACCCAGGCATCTTAGTGGGTGGCGAAAACCGGATCTATGTGAGAATGCGAACAAGTGATGCTTGTTATACTGTTCAAACCAATATTGATAGTATTGCCATAACAAAATCTCTCGCAACAGGTATCATCGACGTTGATTATCCAAATCATGAAATTTATGTGTACCCCAATCCTTTTAGTGGAACATTTACCATTAATGGGTTTCAGGTTTCAAAATCTTATTCAATTTCTATAGCAAATACGCTGGGGCAAATTATTCATCAGGAGAGGGTCCGAAATAGTTCCAGTATAACGATTACAAAAAATATTCCCGAGGGAAGCTATTGGATAATTGTTTATGATGATTCCAGGAAAAAATCACTGGGCGTACTTCCCCTAATCAAACAGTGATTTCAAACGATGGTAAAATTTCATTGGGCCTCATCAAGCGGAATAATAATGGAAAGCTATAGCATCGTATACATGGGGAGATAAGATTGCAAGGATGAAAGCTGTAATATAAATATAGTTAGGGCCATAAGCAATGCCCGGTGCAGAGTCCCCTTTGGGAGACTCTGCGAGGACTTAAAGCTGTTTAATGCTAGCGCGATTTAGTATAAAAGTTGAGGAGTGGAATATCTACCGCAATAAAAAACTGCCACCTATAATTAAGGCCGTTAGATGAATTAATATCAATATTGTCGTTTTTTATATTTAGTTCCCTAATTGCAGGTCCCAATTGCCACGAATACCCGATAGAAATTGGCAACTTCCATGGCAATCCATATACTACTCCTAAACCAGGAGCAAAGATGTTCTTTAAGGAAACTTCTGGAAGAGATTTTGTTGTATCATCTTGTAAACGGAATGATGCGAATGCACCGATATCTATTGCAGATAGGAATATGCTGGCAGAGCCTGCTTTGCCCAAACCTTTACTGAAAGTGACGCCAACAGGTGCATATATACCTGATATTGCAGCCCAATTCGGACCGGGAGTTTCTTTTAGATATTCATTTCCATAAAAGCCTCCCAAATATGCATTCAGAGCTATATTCCAGTTGCTTTTCTTTTTAATTGAAGCGCTGCCGACAGGCAATGCTATTGACTCGATCGCCGCTTCTACTTCATCCGAATTCTGAGCCTGTGCCACCGTTGCTGCAAATGTGCCATATTTCAAAACGGTTGATTGCCAATTGAAATATTTCTCAGATGCATCTAATGCCCTATTTCCAATTACTATTTGCCTTACATATTTAATAACAACCGTGTCGTTAATTTTTTTACTTCTTAATTGATTGTCTAAATCTAATAATGTAGCGGCCTGATTTTTTGAAAACTCTGCTATGACATTATTTACCTGGTTGGTCTTTGATACACTGTCGGTTGAGTTTTGTTTTGCTTCCTCTAATTTATTTTTAAGGTCAGCTAATTCCGCATTCAGCTCGTTAACATAATCCGTTTTATTGAAAACAGTATCCAATATACCCGAAACATCTAAAACTGCAGAAGAATAGTTTTTTGTTCTCACATCTATGTACAAATCACCTGTATTTCTAGCAACAGATAGCCATTTTATTGATTGAATGTGTATTTTATTTTCCAACGATTCGTTAAGTTCTACATAAGGCAAATCAATAAACCTTAAACCGTGTTCTAACAAATCCAATGCTGCATTATAAAATTTATAATAATCATTGTAATCAATATCTTCTTTCTTTTTTGTTTTTAATTCCATCAGGTATTCATTCACCTCCTCTGCATGATCGCTCAACGTTTCTATAAAATTTTTGTATGCGCTAAGGCTATCTTGTAAAGCGTCTGTAGCCCTTTTTGCCCAGGCAAGCAGCGTGTCTAATCTTCTGGTTTCTGTATTAGCATGTATCTGGAAAGACACGCTGCCATATTTTTGAAATATTAATCCGAAGTATAAGTTTCTTCCTGTCGGATCGTCTAATAAACCTTTCACAGAATCAGCAGGGACCCAATAATGATCAGGCGATAACGATTTGAGAGAAGCTGAAAATCCCTGTAATAATACTACGGAACTCCTGATGTTATATTCAAGAGAAGCATTTCTGAATCTTAAATCTGCAGTGTCAAATTTTGCTAATACTTCGCCCGGGTGTGTGCCTCTTGAGAACTTATCAATAAAATAAAGCGAACTTACAATTATGGTATAGGCTTCGGGATTTTCATGTTGAAAATAATTTTTATACTTTTCAAGTTGAGTAAGCTTTTTAAAGTCGGTATATAAATTGGTCAGATCTTTTATAAAGGCTTCCCGTAGTGTATTGAGGTACGCACTGAATTTGTAGACGTCTTTGTCAATAACGACTAATACTTTATACGTTTCAGGAAATAAAGTGTACAATTCTTCAAACTTACTTATTTCATCTTTGAACTTTTCGAAAAAGGTAATAGTAAGTTCTTGTTTAAATCGCTTAACTAAAAATTTGGCGAGGCCATCAGCAAAGTTTGTTACATTCAGGCCACCGAGAGCTGATAAACCTTTACCCACCAAAGCCCCGAAATTGCCACTCACTGTTTCGGCTTCAAAAGAAGTTTCCGCTTTTTGGATAAAATCAATTAGAAATAGATTGCCCGAATATGCATCGATAAGGTCTTGTCCACTCAACCCGTTTTTTTGAATATAGAAATTCAAGATCCTTTCAAATTGCATCTTGCCTATCACTTTATAATTTAAAAGATGGCGTGCGTCATAAATCGGTATGCCCGTAAGGCTATCTTTTTCAAGCGTAGTATCTGCACTGTCGTTTTTTACACCTTCGGTATCCGTGTTGGATTTTGCATCAGCCTCTACTGCTGCAACGGTTTCTTTTTTTATAACTGAGTCTTTCGCATCAATAACGGTAAGCTCAAACGGAAGAGACAAATGCTGTTTATTGTCACCATAACCTTTTACGATGCCAATTGAATTAAATTCAAAAGTATTTACTCCGATTTTCAGAGGTATTTTGCCGCCTTTGCCAAAAGAAAATATTGAAGGGTTCTGTGATCTTATTACAACATTCTGTTTATTGTCTGAGCTAGAATTGATGATTAGTTTGTTCATTTCCTTATCACCCGTTGAGTTTTGCCGAACCACTGTTTTAATTTTTTTATCTGTACTTATTGTAATGGAAATTTGAGCCTGTCCATATTTCAACACACATGATGTTAAAACAAGCAAAAAAATATTTCTCATTTTTAATTATTTAAGTAGTAGTTAATTGTAGCCCCAGTAAATCGAATATTGTATTAATTTTTATAACGTAGGTGTGTAGTAAATCCACACCGACCACTATACCTAAAGCATTATTTGTACTGTCTAGAACAATAGCTCCTGAGTCACCTCTGGAAACTCCATGAAAATCCTGAGAATCATTTTTATTATGAGTTATTATTATTAAGTCATCAATCTGGCACAGGAAAGGTTTTTTTTGATTAAGAGTTGGGTATTTAAAAGTTTCGGGCGAACTATGATTGGCCACTATGCCAATTGAAAGGTCTGTATTAAATCCTTGTATAAAGACTTTTGTATTAAAAACATCGTTTTCTGTAACTTCTTTTACATCAACCGGTACCCTGCAATCAAGTCCTGCTTTATAATTTGAAATTATAGTATTGTCAGTTAATTCTGCAATTGCTATATCAAACGCATTTGTTAGGAAACCTTCATAGTGATCCGCTATTACCTTTTCTTTGTTTCTAATTTGTTGAGCTACCTTTCTATTTTCCCAGTTTCTGTCAGCATTCATTACATGATAGCAGGACAACAAAAAAATTTTACCCGGATCATCAATTTTTTTCACAAGACATCCATAACTGCCTATATTATTCGGAGTTTTCACATTACAAATTCCTTTTTCTTTAATTCCGTTGCCTTCATCAAACCCTCCTGCTAATTCTGCTTTTCCTGTGACGATAACATTTAGATATACAGATTCCTTTTCGCTTATGATAAGAGATTTGTACTTGTCTCTGATTGCTACCGCGGCAATATTATCTTCAACATTTACCTGCACACATTTTTCAGTTTTATTATTCACTTTATAATAACCTTGCAAAACATTCACTACGCCTTTCTCTGATTTTATCTGATCTGCATAAATTCTTAACGCTGTTGATATGGAATCCTCTTCAAATAAATTAGTTGATGTTCCGGGTGTCTTATCATTTGATATGCCTGGATCAGATTTTTCGTTTTTCTTCTCCTCCGGGTTTACTCCCACGCCTCTTATCGAAATCAGCTTATTTAGTACGCCAAACCAAAACGGCGCCCCAAGGCAAAGTGCAAGAGCAGTTAGTATAAAGCCTATCCAACGATATTTACAGAATATTGCAACAAAAAAATACCTGAATTTTTCATAACCAGTATACTTTCTTACGCCAGTAATTATTATCGAATCGTGATTTTTATTGGTCTTATATGCGGTTATATTTTCAAATTTGCTCTTTGTGATAGTATTTGTTTGAGCTAAAAGCTTTTTGCTATTCTTACTGTTTTTGACGTACGTAGATGAATCGTGTTTATTTTCAAATAATAGCTGACGAATTCTTCTTTCTATATTATTTATGTCATCAAGCAAGGTATCGGGAACGAATAACTGAATAGAATCGCTTTTGGCAAGTATTGCATCCTTTCGTTCTTGTATTTTATTTAAAACGTCATTTCTTTCGGTTGTTAAGTTTTGAAAACTCTGTTGATTATCTAATAGTGATTTGAATATACCGGAATCTTTGCTGCTTGCGATATATTGTTCTTCCTTTCTGAGTGTGTCAAATTGCCATCCTAATCCTAACACCAGGTTAGCGGCATTTAAATCTTTGGTTACATGAGCAAATCCTGAATCCAATACTGCTTTGGATTGAATCGTATCGCCATTACCTGCAACAAAGTCTTTATACCTCGCAGAATCTTTTGACAATTCAATACCCAGTGATACCAATTGCCCCCTGGCTTCTTTATCCTTGGCAAGGATTTTTGCAATGCGTATTGAATCTATATTAAATGCAACAGCTAATACTATAGCCAGCCAAAATAAAATGGAGCGCATCTTACGTTTATACCACCCATTATTTCTGTCCATGGTCTCGTTAAACCATTTCATTAAATTCTGCCTGTATGCATCTTTATTAGTTGCAGCGTTTTCAAAAAGGTTTCGGAATTGCTTTAATGTTTTAGGTTGTATATGGTAAGTATTAAATTTCAGGCAAAAGCCTATCCGGTCCATGTCTGTTGCTCCAGAACCTTTTTCTCTTAGAAAATTAATGAGAGTATCAGCAAAGTATTCTGGCGTTATATAAGCAGGTTTCGTTGAGCTAAATAAACCTTTATGGTCTTCTTCTATCCTTCCTAAATATTTTATCGCCGGATATTCGTAAAATTTTCCGGCGAAACTGGTCTTAAATTCCTCCGGTTCATACAATAAGACTTTTCTTGCCCAACCTTTAACATCGAGCCAGCATTTCCGGAGGAAATTAATATATCTTTCTGCTGAGCGTTCTATCTTAGTGTAATACCCATCATTAAACATTCGTTCGATAGCTATCCGTAAGAGTCTTTGACGTATCCCACATGCTGTAGATATTATTTCTCCTACAATTGTTGCAAGCAAACTGTACAACAAGTAGATAAAGACAAGACCAATTACTACTTCAAAAGCAACATTATCAAACATAATGATGAATTTTTCGGCGAACGGGTGCTTACTCTTTTTAAAGGATTTTCAGCATTACTCCTCGCATCTTCATTTTTAAATAACCGTTGTATAACACTAAACCGTGTGGCTAATTGCTGCGTAATAAGAGCGGCCAAAATCCGCAATCAAATCAGCCTTGTCAAGCCCGTTGATTATTTTACGGGCATTTCTCCAGTCTTCAGTTGTCGCATTAAAAAATCTTGAAAGCTTTGCGCCGGTGAACCAGCCATTCATCATTCCTAAAAACATAATTTGCACAGCATTGTCAATATCAAGCGCCAACTCAGGTTGATTCAATAGATCTTTGGCAATTTGATCACCAGCTCTTTCATAATTTTCATACCAGGTAAGTTGAACGAGGCCGCGGCCATAATATATTTTATCCGGGGTAGTATATGGCTCACCACTTTGCTTTTTCTTGCTGCCGTATCGCCTTCCTTTTCCTTTTCCGATTTCTTCTATACCCTGCATTTTGCGACCCGTTTCCAAATGAGCCGTTGCGAACATATAAGCAAGCCACCTGTCATCTTCTTGTGCGTAATTAGCCTCCCATTCATCTAATATGGTGGTCAGGCCATTTAACTGGCCTGTAGTCAATGTACCTGCAAAAAGACTTTTCTTTACCTGGAAGAAAAAAAATGTTCTGTTGATACTCATAAGCACTATTTGAAGCAGTTCAAAAAAATAAAGCATGAAGTAAACTGTTTCTTATATGAATAACTTTCGCCTACCTATTCCACTCTAGGCAAACGGGTACCTATTATTTAAAGGGTGTTCAGCTACTTCCCTTGTTATATGTATAGGACGAACAAAAGGTATTCTGCATAAGAATAAAAAAGTTACTAGTGCGAAGCAATCTTTAAAAAAGTCTATCGACCTTTAACTTGTTTGGGCAATGCTTACTAATCAGGAAGAATTGATAGGGAGGAAAGAGGGCATGTAATCGATTTCTAAGTTATATTTCTTTTTATTTTTTTCAAAATTAATTTTTCGGCATCATCAAGACATTGCCCGCAGTGTCTTTACTGGTCAGCTTACGGCGGATTGTTGAGGTTTTAAAAAAATAGTTAGATTCACTTATTACAATCACTCTAAAAACCAGGACCTATGCCATTAACATCACTTTCTGAAAGTTCAGATAATCTATTTGATCACACTATCAATTGGTATAAAGAGCAATTAAAAAAAATAAAGTCAAAGGAACTTACTACTATTCTAAAAATGGATATAGAAATCCTGGAAAAAACGAAACAAATGGCGTCGGATTATTTCAAAACATCCGTCGAAGAAACGGGAGAACGGGTAGTCAGTGCAAATAATTGGAATAAGGGTGATTCAGTTTCTAGAACCATTTTAGACGAAATGAGAGCAAATAGACCCGGCCCAAATAGCGAAGCAGCCATCATAGAATCCTATGATGCCATGATTGCACAAATTGAAACTTTAATCGAGACTAATGCAACAAGCGGAAAGGCGCTGAGAAATTTGTTGAGTAATGAAAATAAATATGGGATTGAACACAGAGATGATATTTTAAATATGGTAAGATTGGTTGTACCACTTTCGATAGATAAAAACACCTTTGATAAGATAGTGGAATCTGCAAGAGCTGCAGCAGCCGCTGTACCAGGCATATCTCATATCTATCATCTTGTTAATAGTTCTTACGATATATTTAAAGCATGGACCTCTCCCATACAGATTAATTCTACGGATGCTGACGAATATTTGTGTTGGATAGAAGGAAGAAGAGAGTTAGTTATAGAGCTTCAGAAGTATATCAGGAGGGTTGGCATTTTTTGAGAATTCACCGTCTTCGGAATAGGTACAATAATAAATGAATATTCAGCAGCTCATTTTAAAAAATTACAGGGCTGCTTGCGTGCAGTCTTTTTTGTTGTACCTATAGTTGCTTAAAAAGAAAATTGACTAAGCTAAGAAACATTATCAAAGACTCAAAAAACAGAATAGAATTACCGAACGTACAAGTGTGCCCGCCCGAACGAACCGTTCGGTACGGGCGGGCGACGCAACCAAAGTTTAATAATAGTGCAACAGCTCAGTACATAACTTCACTCATCACTATAAGATTTCTCGCTTCGCTCGCAATGACTGCACTCTCATCTGTCATCTATGAACTATAATCTATCATCTATCTACCACCCTATCCCATAGTCCTCGCCATTATTGCTGCTGCCGCCCCAGATGGTGCCATGTTTCCAGTCAAAATACATGGCATTGATAGGGCCTGAGGTGCGTTCACCGAAGGTTAGTTTGTAACCCATCTGTTTTAATTCTTTCCTTGTAAAATCGGGAGTGTTTACATCCAACAAAATATTTCCGGGCTTGGGTTTGCGGTCATCCGTCTTTGTGCCGCCGAGTGATAACCATAACTGATCAGTATTGATGTTGGGTGCTTCAACAGCTTCCTGTACTGTCATTCCAAATTCAACAACATTCAAAAAAAATTGAAGAAGGTTCTGATCCTGGGTGTCGCCACCCTGGACAGCAAATGCTAAAAAGGGTTTGCCATCTTTCATCGCAAGCGATGGAGTTAATGTCACTCTTGGACGTTTGCCCGGTTCAACAACATTAAAAGGATCAATGGATGGATCGAGCACAAAACTTTGCATGCGCTGGCTCATGCCCACACCGGTATGCCCGGCAATACAGGCTGGCACCCATCCGCCACTGGGTGTTACACTTACAACCCAGCCATCTTTATCGGCGGCTTCAATAGAGGTTGTACCGCGGTGTAATGCATCCATATAATTTTCATCAATGGGTGCATTATTATAAGCAACAAAACCTCGTTGCTTCATGACATCCCTGTAAGGATTTGTTTTCCCTTCGTACGGATAAGGATCACCGGGGCCGATCTTCGGATCATTCTTATCCCAGTTAATGAGCTTTGCTCTGTCTTTTGCATAGTCTTTTGAGAGTAATCCCTGGATAGGTTCATCGGGAGAGAAATAAGGATCACCATAATAAAAATCGCGATCAGCAAACGCAAGACTCATGCTTTGATAAATAGTATGTATGTATCGTGTTGAATTATATCCCATGCTCTTGAGATCGAAATTCTCCAGAATGTTCAATGCCTGCAGCATGGCCGGTCCTTGCGACCATTGTTGTAATTTGTAAACATCAATTCCTTTGTAATTTATTTTCAACGGTTCTTCTTGTATGGGTTTCCATTTGGCAAGATCTTCCATAGTAATCAGTCCCCCTTGTTCCTGGCAACCGCGAACAAATTCTTTTGCAATATCTCCTTTATAAAATCGATCATAAGCAGCATAGATGGCTTCCTTTCGATTCTTTCCTTTTTTCAATGCCTCCTGTTCGGCGTCTACCATTTTTTGTAAGGTTTGTAAAAGATCTTGCTGACGGAATATTTCGCCGGCCTCAGGCGCTTCATATTGTTGACCTGCATGCGGAAGAAAAACTGCTTTTGAATACGGCCATTGTTTGATTCGTTCTTTATTCCTTTCAATGCTTCTTGCGGTCTCATCTTCCATCGGGTAACCATCGGCCATTTGCATAGCAGGTGTAAGCACTTGTTTCAAACTCATGGTTCCATATTCTGCAAGCATAAAGCATAAGCCGCCGGGTGTGCCGGGAGTGACAGCAGCAAGCGGGCCATACTCGGGAGGGTAATCGTATCCTTTGCCTTTAAAGAAATCAACGGTGGCACCAGTCGGTGCAACACCTAATGCATTTATTGAAATGACTTTTTTTGTTTTTGGGTTATAGATGATCGCCTGTGTTTCTCCTCCCCAGCTTAATACATCCCACATGGTACAACCGGCAGCTAACATCGCACAAGCAGCATCAATGGCATTGCCACCTTGTGTAAATATCATAGCGCCTGCATTCGCAGAAAGAGGTTTACCCGTAATGGCCATCCAGTTCCTGGCGTGTAGCGGAGGTTTTTGTGTTTTTTGTGCCATGTTGGAAAGAGTTATGAGTAAGAAGAAAAGCAAGGAAAGGACCCTCATAAAAAATAGTTTAGTGATTAAAGATAATGTAGTTTCAAATAAGCCAATCTCTGTGTTTCTCTGTATTAATATCCGTGTCCCTGTGGTTATTTTTTTTACCACGGAGGCATGGAAGGCACGGAGAGACACAGAGGAGCATTCATCCACTTTCGCGGTTTTTAGCAACCAGGAAGGTAGCAATCCTCAATCGCAATTGAGGAGTTCTTGGGAATAGTACGAAAATGAAAAAAATAGTGAGGGTACAACTGCCTTGTTGTTGGCAATCCAGGCTTTTTCTTTTTAACTTTAGTAGCATCAATCCGATCTATGAAAACGAAACACCTGCTGTTGGTATCCGTTATTATCTTACCCTTCAGTTTTTCCTGCAAAGAAAAAGAGGTTCGATTCTCTCCTGTTCATTTTTACCTGATGGACAGTCCCAGCAATTTTGATTCGGTAAACATTCATATCAAAAAGATCGAAGCAAATGTTATTGGCGACAGCGCTGTTTGGGTGCCGGTGGATACAAAGGATACGATCGTGAATGTATTTCACCTGCAGGATAGTATTACCATGCAGGTGGCTCATGACAATGTACCCACGGGCTTATTAAAACAGATACGTTTTATTTTGGGTGATGACAATTCAGTGGTAATAGGAGGTGTCTCCTACCCTTTGCAATTACCAGCAACAGGATCACCTGCACTTCTCATTGACATTGATAAAAAGCTGAATGAAGTGTTCAACGGGTTCATACTTGATTTTGATGCATCGCAGTCCATTGTTGGAGACAGTGGAAATTATAGACTGGAACCAGTCATTAAGTTGATACGATAGATAAGATGATAACTGATAGTTAATAATATTCTTGAAAATTTTGGAAGCTGTATTCATGAAAAGTTGGAAAATCTTGCGAAAGAATCTACGATGGTGCCTGATAATGCTGCTCTGTTTTTTGGTACAGGGTCTCATTCCGCCTAGTGTTATTGCCAATCATGACCTGAAGTTTCTTGTAACGGTGTTGTTGCCCAGAAGATCAATCATAGCTTTGAAAAATCAATTGCATGCGTTGTGGATACAATGCAGCATGCTGTTTTTAAAACAAAAGAAAAACAAATAACGGTAAGCAATTGGCGTTTGCATCAGGTGTTTCATTCACCACTCACCATTCACGGCTCGCCATTGACGATTCACGTCTAAAAAATATTTACTCAGTTTCAACGCTTAAGAAACTGCCAAAAAAGTCTGCCTAATTTTCAGTAAACTATTTTTAAGCCCTATGCAGTGGTTTCCACTTCATTAAACATCATTCGTAAATTCCCCCGTAATAAAACCCTATGATGTGCAGGTTGTGAAGAGTATTTTTGGAGTCGTTCTTTAATTAGCAAAGCAAGAGTTCCGTAAGAAAATGAAAAGCCCAAACGTCCGTACCCATCGGTAACCTGCAAGCTAATTTCTCTTCCAATTTCCATGTAAATCCTTTCCTTTTTCCTGTGCTGAATCATCTGTAAGAATCCAAACCCTCAGGGTCGGCATTGTTTTAACCTAAAAGTAAAAACGATGTTGAAGAGTAAACTGGTGAAAGCAGGTTTGTTTGGCTTTGGGATAGTTCCTGTAATTGCCTCTGTGAACGGCGCCAACCAGCAATTTGCTGACACCACAACCACAACTGTAACTGTTGATCCCGTCATCCGCCAACTGCAGGCGTTCGATTCATCATTCATAGAATTGAACGAGTTGCCGACAGCTGCTTTGACCGATGTTCCAAAAATTCGTCTGAATTCCCATGTTGCAAAATTTGTTACGGATTATAACAAGGCGAATGATGAAGATCTGGAAAAGATCAGCGAGAGAGGTGATCGTTATTTTCCAATGATGGATTCTATCTTTAACCTCTATCATTTACCGGCAGAATTAAAATACCTGGCTGTAGTCGAATCTGAATTAAAAGCGACAGCGGTATCGCGTGTAGGCGCTGTAGGGCCCTGGCAATTGATGGCATCCACTGCACGTGATCTCTCATTGAAAGTAAAAGGCAAATACGACGAACGCAGGAATTATTACAAGAGCACTGTTGCTGCTGCAAAATACCTGAGAGATCTCAATAATCAATTTGGGGATTGGTTGCTGGTGCTTGCCGCTTACAATAGCGGTCCCGGTAAAGTTTTAACAGCGATCAAAAATTCAGGTAGCCATAATTTCTGGGTATTACAAAACTACCTGCCGGCTGAAACCAGGGGCCATGTAAAAAGATTTATTGCCATTCATTATTATTTTGAAGGCTATGGAAGCATCACTACTTTAACAAAAGGCGAAGTGCTGTCATATAAAAAATCGGTGAGCACTTTCATCACTAAACAAAAAACAGCCCTGGCAAAAGTTGAAGGAGGAAGAGTGGAAGCACTAAAAACCAGTAACGCGGTAGGCTTAAATACAAATAAATAAAAAACCGCCCCGACTTGTCGGGGCGGTTTTTTTTATTGATCGATATCAGAACCTTCCATCGTGACTTCCTCTGTCATATCCATGATCATGGTCGCGATCATTGCCTTTTCCGTAATCATGATCGTTCCAGTCACGTCCAAATCTTGATTCACTGATCTGTAATTGTCCCAAACGGTCAATATTGATCTTCACATCACTGTTTCTTAACTGGAAATTTGAAGATGCTACCAATTTCCTGGTGTTCATGAAAAATCCGCGTTTCATTTTGTACACTTTTACGTCATGACGACCGTTAAAGAGACTTGAGATGCTGATAGTATTGCCATTTGTGAAGTATTGCTTGCCATCGATAACGATTGCATACCTTTTTGTGGAGGTAACAGTAACTGTAGGTCTTCGGTCAGCAGCAAACATGGCTACTGTAAACATTAGGCCTAAAACGAGGGTAAAAATTTTTTTCATCTTATTTAAATTTTATTTTTTTCCTGGCCCGACCGGAAAGGGCTTCAGAGTTATTGTTGAATTTCCGGTTGCCTCTATTTATTCAAAGCAAATGCCACCGTGCCAAAAAATTGAGAAGGAATCGTTAAGGCCATTGTTATTTATGGTTAATAGATATTTTCAGATTGTTAATGCTGGCCACAGGCTGCTGTAGCTTCTTGGCATATCTTTTTCTTTATATTAAAAAACAAAGCATGAAAGCAAATCAAAAGACAAAACAAACCCCGAAAAAGGAAGCAAAAGGGTCATCTGAAACAATTGAAGAAAGAGTTCACCGGCATATAAGTGATATCAATAGCGAGATCACAGACGATGATATAAAAAGCGTGAGAACAGAGTTAGATATCAGAAGCAATTCTGCAGATCAGCCGCAGGAAGAAAATAAAGCCACTAAAAAGCCAAAAAAGAGTTCCGGCAGGAATAAAAAAGCTAATGACCAAACTGGCCCGGAAAAGCAGACGACGCCCTGGGACCAGTTAAGCGAAGGGTATGACTAGAATTTTAACTAAACATGTAAAAAAACTGTGCATAACTTGAGACAACCTTCATTGTTTTTGATACGTTGCTTTGTTAAATTGCATAAGCACAATAAAAATCCTCCTGACGATGCGATCAGAAAAAAACACCCACAGTATGTTTAAGAATGTCCAATTTTCAAAACTGGTAAAGACCGAAGGAAGATTAAGGGAATTCAATTTTAGAAAATCAAGCCCGGCAGGAACGATCTTATTCTTTGTAGATGTTACAGACGATCGCAGCAATCGTATTATTTTTCAAATGCACAAGGATAATGATTCATGGAAGATCCAGCCACAATTGCTTCCGGACTGGATAGTAAAGAATGAAGACAAATTTCATGAACTGATCGAGGATGAATTAAAATATATATCCTAGCCTTTTAGCTTTCCAGAGTCAGCAATTTTTCCCCGCTGGTTCTGCCGTAAAGCAGGATCGACTTCGCAGGTGTATTGCTAACTTCTATTCGCAATTCCTTTTCTTCGGCAATGGCTGTATCAGGATAGAGAATAAAGGATTCATTCTCTTTGTAAATACTAAAAGGTATTAAGGCGCGACGGTCAATGTGGATGGAACTATTGCCAAAACTAAATTTTCTTGTGCCACCCTTTTCATAGTATGTCCGGCTTTCCAGAAAAACGTACATTTCTTCTAGTGTCATAAACTATGTTTTTAGATCAAATTTAACCCCAAAAACAAAAAGGAGCCTCCGGGACTCCTTTTATTACTTTACCAGCGATTATTTGAAAAGGACCGGTTATTATTACTGGTTTTTTCTTTTGGCCTGGCCACATTCACCTTAATGGAACGACCATCAACGGTAGCACCATCCAGTTCCTGGATAGCTTTTTGAGCTGCTGCCTCATCAGGCATTTCTACAAAAGCAAAACCACGGCTGCGGTTGGTAAATTTGTCCATGATCACCTTGGCAGATGCAACCTCGCCGTACTCGGCAAAAAAATCTCTCAAGTCTTCATCCTTTACGGCGAAGCTCAGATTCGAAACATAAATGTTCATACTAACTATTTAAAAAAATTAAAAAACATCTGAGAAAAAAAGCAAGAGGTAAAGAAGACTAACTATTAGCAGAAAAGACATTCACTTACACGATGCTGAAGAACTCAAATTATCGCCGCGAAGCTACGTTTAATATTTCAAACCTGCCGTTTTATTTTGTTAATACAACCGCCTTATTATTCGCAGAGATTTATCTGATCTGTGGCCTTTGTGCTAAACCTTATCATTCTGACTTTTGAGGCCGAGTTATAATACAGGATCAAACAACCGTACTGTGTCTCAAATGCATCCCAGTCCGTGTCCTTTAATTTAGGATTACCCAGCAGTTTGAAAAAACTGCCACGTTTCCCTCCCATTAGCGGCAGGGTAAGTTTTCCCTTAAATTTTGGACCGATCTCAACATATTCTCTTCCTGTAAAAAAAACAACATCCCTGTCCTTGTAATAGATAGCGCCGCCACATTTCGAAGTGGCAGGTTCTTCACTTGTAAAACAAGGTAGTTTGGTTTTTATTTGTGCTGTTGTGAAATCGGGATGCACACCATTTATTTTCCCGTCAAGAACATCCACAACAAAATCTGAGCACACAGTTTTTACTTTAAGCTGTGCATTTGCAGACCCTAAAATCGTTAATGATAAAAATAAAAAAAAGATGTTTTTCATAAATGTCAATTCAGGCATTTATTATAAGCAAAATTCTTGCTAAACTATTAACGCAGGTAATAATAAGCACCCAGCTGCGTAAAAATTCCCGCGAGATAACCAAGTAAAATTTGACCAACCGTATGCGCTCCAAGTAACCAACGTACCATACCCACAATTATTGCAATCAGCAAAGCCAATATCAATGACGTTATTGGTATTTTTTCACTTGCCATAAGCACAATGCAAACACCCGGCAAAATTGCCGCTGCCGCTGTATGCACACTTATCTTGTAAAAATTGGTGATAATAAAGAGAAGGAAAATTGAAAAACAGCTACCCAACAGTAATGAGTGGATACAAAGAGGCAGGCCCCGTGCAATAAGCCAATAGGCCAGTGTATAAAAAATAAGAGCCGTTAAAAGAGGATAGATGCGATCTCCCGCATCGTGCATTTTGGTATCGGAGATCAAACCCAGTTTTCGAAATATCAACACAGATAAAAATGGCAATAGGATCGTAAACAGTGCCAGGTTTACCATAAATATTTTTATTGCCCCAGAAGAATAATCATGGAAACTTAATGGGACTAACTTGTATATCCCAAGTGCTGCAATAGTGGTCATGAAGAAGGGATGAAAAACAAAGGATGCAATACGCGAAAAGATGATGAGTTCTCCCGATCGCGTCCTTGGTTGGGGTTTGCTGCCCGGCTGTCGCTTCATAGTGTTAATTGGAAAAGACTATGTGATCACCAAAAAAACTTCTTGTTACGCAGGCTTGAAAAGATTGGAAACAGGGTTGGATATTTGTGTTTTCAAATCTCAAATTTCAATCTCTCCCTTCATGTAAAAAACACAGTTGCCGGCAATCGTTACCCGATCACCTGTATAACCGACCCATAATTCTCCTCCGCGTGGCGACAATTGTTTTGCGTGCATTTCTTTCTTCTTTAACCTTTCGCTCCAGAAGGGAATAAGCTGTGAGTGGGCAGAGCCAGTGACAGGATCCTCATCAATACCTACAGAAGGAGCAAAAAAACGTGAAACAAAGTCAATGCCGTCGGTGCCCGGTGCTGTGATGATCGCTTTTTCGTTCCATTTCTTTATCGCGGCAAAATTTGGTTTTGCATTTTTTACATCTTTGTCGCTTTCCAGCAGAACCAGGAGATCTCGATTTTTGTAGATCGCAACAATTTCATTTACACCAAGTCCGTCACGCAAGTTTCCCGGGTAATTGTAAATACGTTCAGGTTTCCAGGCGGGGAAATCCATGACATAGACATCTCCCTTTTTTTCTACTTCCAGCTGGCCACTTTTTGAATGAAGGATGATCTTCTCTTTGTTGAATTTCAGAAAATGATAAAGCACAAACGCAGAGGCCAATGTTGCATGCCCGCAAAGATTTATCTCAGCAGCTGGAGTGAACCAACGGATATCGTAGCCTTCGCCTGCCGGAGCAAAAAAGACTGTTTCACTTAGATTATTTTCCAATGCAATTTTCTGCATCAGATCATCAGCGATCCAGTTTTCCAAAGGGATAACGGCAGCGGGGTTACCACCGAATAATTTATTCGTAAAAGCATCGACCTGGTAAAGAGTAAGTTTCATTGTGAATTGTCAATTGTGAATATCAAATTTAGTAAGAGTTCTTATTCATCATTGACCATTCATCATTCACAAAGCTATTTCTTCTTTAACACAATTTTTGACTGGCTAAACTTGTAAGCGGGTTCCAAAAAGGCAATATAATTAGGCCAGGCCTCCTTTTTATCGAAATTCTTTTTGTATATTTTTTTTGTATTGATGAGCAATTTATCATTTTCAACCTTTGCTGAGGAGATAAACGCTCCACTTTCATTATCAATGGTTGCATTTAACTCCTGCAAACCATCAACCGTGTAGCCAGGGGGAATAGTAATACTAATGTTATTCTCAATTGTTCTTGCATGTGGAAGCCAGATATCAACTTGTCGTCCCGCCAATTCGCTTTGTTCAAGCTTGATTTGGTCCCCTATCAATTTACCGACATCGAAAATGTAATTCTTTCCGGCTTTGCTTAACAATTTTTTTAGCGTAAATTTTTCTTTGAACTGCAGCACAGCCGTATCACCATATCTCCCATCCTGTAATAACTCGAAGTCGTCATATTTGTCCACGTCCAATTCTTCTTTCAGGCTTTTCTCAAAAATTTCTTTACGTTCTTTTATATGTTCGTCTTTGTCGGGATCATCATATTTCGTCGGGTCGCCCTCTGTTACCATTTCAGGCTGTTTATCTTTTTTCTTTTTGCTTTTATCTTTGGTTGGATCCACATAATACTTCGCAAAATCATAATTAAGATAACTGCGATCGAGGTTTGCGCTTCCGATCAACGAAGCTTTTTCATCACCCAGATAAGAACTCACCCTCTCGGTTTTTACCAGGTCCATGGCATCATTAAAGTTTATCGTGTAATTCTCTTTTTCGACATTATCCGTATAACCGGATGCAGGTATGGTAGAACGATAATAACGATCAGCCTCATCGTAAGCAATGCTATAACCTTCTGAACCTTCCATATATTGGTAGGGTGTTCCAAAGGCGTCGAAATTGTTGAAAGCTTCTAAAAAATAATAGCGGCGTTTGCTTTTTACTTTCAGAACAAAGTCCAGTTCGTCCATGAAAATGGCATCCCGCCATGCACCCAGCGTTCTTGGTATGTACACTTGCAGCTCTGCTTGAATATTTTGTGCTGCTAATGCTAAACGCAAAGCAGTCGCAAACGTGACACTGCTAATGCGTATCTCGTCTTCACGTTCTTCTTTTTCGGGACCATTTTTCTTTTCCTGCGCCAATATTTTTTTATAAAGCTTCTTACCCGTCATATATTTTTCCAGGTCCGAGTGTACCGGGCCTTTGTAATACATTTCAAGGAAAACTTTCCGCATGCAGTAGTAACACTCACGAATGATATCATCATCTGTTTTTAAAACTCCCTCTTCTTTTTTATTGATGATATATTGGGTGGTATATCCGACCAGGCTTGTAACCGTTGGTGTGACATAGGCAGCAGCTCCGTAATATCGTTTATACACCGTTTCAGGATCAAGGCCGGCGCGATCTACCGTTGCTTCCCCAAGACCTTTTGAAGAAGGATCATTATCCGCCAAAAAAACAACCCGGAATTTAACGCTGGGAGTCGTTCTCAATTCATAATTCCATCTTACATCAGGCGATTTCTCCCTGTCCCTATCCAAAAAATAATAAGAGAGATAAGATTCTTTGTCGCCATAAACCGACGCCTTCGGGTCGAAGCGAAGATTGGGAGCCCCATTGTAATTGCGGTACTGCACTTTCATACCGTTTACCATTGTAAAACGGTACTGCTGGTAGAGGGCAGGATAATTATTGGTCAATGAAAAAATAAATGGTCTAAATCCAATACCCTCCGCTTTCATATCCCAATCAATGGTTGATCGTAATGTATAGTCAATGATATCTCCCACTTCCAGGTCGGGTATGGCGATCTTTTGCGATTTAATATTCAGGCTGTAAAAGATCGGTTTATAAACGGCATCAATGTCTTTATCGTCCTCAACAGCAGTTTTCATATCAACAGTTTCTTCTTTTCCATTTGTCTTTATGATCTTGTAT
>Ga0157374_10000765_pt1 | contig 28069 bp, 26 predicted proteins | sample M25metaG_FD_115308 | JGI IMG/M metagenome (GOLD analysis project Ga0157374, IMG submission 115308) | Miscanthus rhizosphere microbial communities from Kellogg Biological Station, Michigan, USA - M2-5 metaG | ecosystem: Host-associated > Plants > Roots > Rhizosphere > Soil | place: USA: Michigan... | reverse complement strand
CCGCGTCATCTTCTACGGCCACCTCCACTCGGAATTTCATCAGTCACTCCAGACAGTTATCCTGCCAGGATTACACGGCAACTATCCCGCCGATGCAAGTTTCCCGCAGTTCCGACCAGTCTCCATCCATCTATGGTTTTGCTCACTGTCATTGGAGGCGAGATAGATTGGAGATTTACTATGCATATTTTTGTAAAACAAATTGGCACTCAACGTCCTCGGTTTGAAAAGCCTTACACGTTTCGTGATCGAGGAGGGAAGATTTGTCTTGCGCATTGTCTCGATGAAATTCCCATTGACGGGCGGCACTGGCTTATCGTGCTTATCTTTCTATTACGCGAGTTCAATCATTACCATGCCTCTAAACACAAGAATGTGTCGTTCAAGACCATGCATGAACGAAAGGAATTCCTGTTCCGTTTCTTCCGTAGTCTTCGTGACATCGGCTACAACCTGGACCCTAGGTCGTTTGGTAATCGCCATGTGAAAGCGGCAGTAGCGTTGTGGATTAAAGAAAATCTCGCAGCAAGCACTATGCAAACCTATCTCTCGTTTCTTCGTGCATTCGCCGATTGGATTGGAAAACCCGGCATGATTCTTAAACCCGAATTCTATGTCGACGATCCCGAGCGATTTCGCCGGTGCTATGTGGTAAAGAAAGATAAAAGCTGGGATGCGAATGGAGTAGATATCAACGAATTGATTACACGCATATCCGATTACGATCCTTATGCCGCTGCATGGTTGGCGATGATCGCCGCATTCGGTTTACGTTGTCGAGAAGCAAAAATGCTTCAGCCACATCTCGCCGTTGTTCCCGCAGCAACAGCCGGTATTGAAAATCCCACCGCCGAGTTTTATTTGAATGCGACACGCGGCGCTAAAGGTGGGCGACCCCGATTTATTCCCGTTGATAGTCAGGATAAGTGGGATGCCATCGAACGCGCTAAGCAATTGGTGAAAAAAACTGAGGGGCATTTAGGCCATCCGAATTATTCAACGCTCAAAGCCAGCACACGACATTACCGCTATGGGATGGAAAAATTCGGAATTACCATGAAGGACCTTGGCGTGACACCGCATGGTTTGCGGCATCAGTATGCCAATAAGGTCTATGCCGATTTGACGAAGGTCGCGTCGCCGATACGAGGTGGATCGACTATCGATCCGATAGTCGATAAATATGCGCGGTTATCGATTGCGGAGGAACTAGGGCATGGTCGAACGCAGATATCTTCGGCTTATTTGGGAGGGGTTTTGCGGAAACGGGCAGATTCTGAAGGAAGAAGTAATGAGTAGCTTATCGTGAAAATAGTGACCAATGTTTTTCCAATCAAGAATTGGATGAGCGGCTAAGAAGAACCGCTGCTTAGGAAAAGCAGCGGTTCTTTGTTCAATTTAGATGTTTGTTCATAATTCGTGAACAATTTGTAATCATGAACAAAACTATGAATCTAACTTGAACAGTGGGGCTACGATGTGGCGCGATTCTGATTATTGCGCCACATCACTCAAAGTTTCCTTCAGCAATCGAGCAGGACTGTTGTACTTGATCGGACTACATGGCGTATCAGCGAGCCGCATCGATAGTGACAATGGATCAATCGCACTGGCAATACCCCTACCACGGCCAATATACGCCTCAGCCAAAAATGAAAAGTCGTTCATCGTTCCAAGCAAGCTACGGCTGGCTGTTTTCGCAATCTGTACTTGAGCCATCGCTGCAATCTCGCGATCGATAAACATTTTGTCTATTCCATGCATCATTAGTACAGTCGCTAACTCCTCGGGAAACCGTTTTGCCATAGTGGTAGCTGGCGACAGAGGCATTAACACCGGCAGTAACATTCGTTCATTCACCAGTAACGCCAATTGCGGCTTGAGGAAAAGGACCGTGGCGTACCAATTGCCGAGTGTAGTCGTTGGTGTAGAGACAGCAGTTTCGATCGGCTGTTTTATACGGTCGAGTAATTTTTTGGTGCAGTGGAGAGTGAACATTGGAATTCAGCCGGTTAATACGGAAATTATTTTTCAGGCATCCATCCTGCGATATTTGGATAATATCGGGTCGATTTCCCTTGCCCCACAGCAGCCAAAAGCCCAAGACTCTTTAACTGGTCCAAATCCCGAAACGCAGTTGGCGGCGAAGTCTTCGCGATAACGACATACTTAGCGGTACTCAGTCCACCTTCAAATCCGCCTGGCCCTGCATCCAGTACCTTGGTAAGCACTAAACGCTGCCGATCGTTAATATGTCCAGCGGCGAGCCGCCAGAATCGATCTTTGGCTAGTGCTTCATCGATAACAATCTGCGCCGCTACGCATGCGTCATGAAACCGTTCGATGAACCAGTTGACCCAGGCGGTTACATCTAAATCGCCCTTCTGTGCCTGCTCTAACTGGGCATAGTAATCGGCCTTGCGCTTTTCGATAGTCCTGGACATTCCATGTAACCGCGCCGCCGTACCAATATCCTGCGCCAAGACCATATCGATCAGAGCACGGCCAATTCGGCCATTACCGTCTTCAAACGGATGGAGCGTTTCAAACCAAAGATGAGCGAGCGCCGCTCTCACAATGGGTTCTATTTTTCCTCGCGACTGTTCAAACCACTTGAGAAACCGATCCATCTCCTTGTCGATACGACTTGAAGGCGGCGCTTCAAAATGAACGCGCTCTCGGCCATACGGGCCGCTGACAATTTGCATAGGACCTTTGCCGCCACGATATCCACCAACCACCACAAGATTGATTCCAGAATACCCGGTTGGAAATAACGCGGCCTGCCACCCACATAAACGGTCTGTTGTGAGCGGTTCATTACACCGGTCAATCGCATCGGCCATTACATCAAGAAGTCCATCCACATTGCGCGCAACGGGCGGTCCTTGCACAGCAGGCATACCGAGGCGACGCGCAATCGAAGAACGAACCGAAGCAAGATCCAATTTCTCGCCTTCGATCGCAGCCGTTGCTAGCGCCTCTTTTGCCCAGCTATCGAGCGTCGCTTCGGAAACACCTTCAAACCCTAAGGCCTGAATTCTCCCGAGCAGAATGCCTTGCTGTTTACGCGCTTCAGAAAGAGAGGCGAGGTAGGTTTGCGCATCTACCTGTAGATTGGGCCAGCCTTTGCGTTGCCAAATCCAGTTAGCCATAGAAAAGGAAAATCCTGCACAAATGAAATGATGTGTATTTTTGCATTTACACATCAAAAAATGAAGTGAATTTGAGTGAATTCACATCATTTTTTGGATTCCAAGAATGGTCAGGCAGATAAGGGGAAATTAGGCGTTTTGTGACTATAGCTAGGTTATTGTGCTACCCCATAGCTAGGTTTTTATGCTATTCCCAGAAAATATGATGTGACGTAAACGTGCCGCAACTCTAAAAAAATCATTCAAAAACGCTGTTGAACGGCACAATTAGCAGCATCAGAAAAACAGCGTTTTATCTATAAGAAATAATAGGTTATCCAACAATTACCCCTTTCCCCTCCCCGTCTGTTAATCCGCAGGTCCCTGGTTCGAGCCCAGGTCGAGGAGCCAAGATTTAAAGCAAAAAGCCCAACTCACAAGGTTGGGCTTTTTGCTTTGTGGGGTTCGTATAGGCACTGTGTAGGCATTGACCGCGCTTTAACCATTAGTCCTGACAACCCTATAGCGCTTCAAGCGAAGAACGATTTTGAAAACGCGTGTAGAAAAAAATTAGAGCTAAGTTGTAACAACTTTAAGGAACTTACCGGGTATAGCCCTCTTGAAATTCCGCAGTATGTTAATAAATTATTGGACGACGGCACGGCAGCCTTCAATAAACACGATTGGGACGAAGCAATTAAAATCACATCAGAAATATTAAAACTCGACCCCAATAATTCTGTTGCCTATGCCAATCGTTCGGGCGCATTTGCCAATAAGAAAATGCTGAAGGAATCCTTAGGCGATGGAAATATTAGCGTACGACTGAATCCTGATTTGGCCATTGGATACCAGAATCGCGGTTATGCGCTGGAACTCATGGGAAATAAGAAAGATGCCGCTCTCGACTATGAAATTGCCTGTCGATTAAAACTGGAAATCGGCTGCTCAAGCCTTCAGAGGTTCACGCAATAAAGGCTCTTCCGATACTGAGGGCATCACTCTCCTTTAGCCGGCTGTTTCACTGCACTGTCGCATCTAAACATTTATCTGTCATGACGCCTCCAGCTACTCAAAGACCACATACCATGCTGAATGGCATTAGCTGCATTGCCCCGCGCCTTCGTTAACCCTCGATCCGATCGATAGCTCCCGGGTCACCATACTCGCCGCCTGGTGCCCAACCATTCGCCATTTTTGCCGTCTAACCCAACGCTGGCAAGCCCCGATTTGCTTTATCATGGCCGCATGAAACTGGCCTACGCACACCATCAATCAAGAAAAGCATCGCCGCGAGAACGTCGCCAAATCGAAATCAAGAAGATCGAAGCAGAGATTATTTCCAACAAAGAACCGCAGACGGAAAGTAAGTTGGAATAACTTAAGCTATGTATTTTCAGTTCTGCGTATGTCTGTTAGTTGAAATTATCATTAAAACTACGGCGATGAAAAGCCGACAAATATTCCGGCGCCAAATTACCGCCAGCGTAATTGCCACTCGGGCTTATTCGTTGCCACGGCGGGAATTATTGTGGCGTAAATTTCGTCTTAAGCAATTTGGTAACGAGTTGATCAAGCTCTTTGCTGTGGTAAAGGTCAATGCACTTCATCGTATTGAATTCTGACGGAATCGAGCCACCATACTTCTTAGCAACGAACTTGTTTACTAATTTCTCTAGTTCTTGATATGCCTGCAATTGTGAGTGGCCGAATTCTGCATAGGCGCTTGCAGTGTCACTTGCATCCTCTTTGGTTTTAAGGTCTTTTGCGATGGCATAAAAACAGGAGCTTAACGCCCAGTTTTTCATAAGCTCCTTTTGGGAGTATTTATCGGTCATCGGCGTAGCATAGGTTGCTGCGTCCTCAGCCATTGCAGGAATCGATAAAACAACGGCGATGGCCGCCACTACAACGAACTTCATGGCAGCACCCAAATTGCGCCGGCGTCAGGCACAAACGGTCCGTTTTCTGGATCATGCATTAAATGGCATGTGTCAGAGCACGATGTCCCATTCCATAACGTCACGTGAAGAAGTCCACCCACATTGCGAGCAACCGATGGTCCTTGGATGGCAGGCATACCGAGGCGACGCGCAATCAAAGAGCGCCCCGAAGCAAGATCCAATTTCTCGCCTTCGATCGCTGCGGTTGCTAACGCCTTTTTGACCCAACTATCAAGCGTCGCTTCAGAGATACCTTCAAACCCTAAGGCCTGTATTCTCCCGAGCAGAATACTTTGCTGTTTACGCGCTTCCGAAAGAGAGGCTACGTAAGCTTGCGCATCTACCTGTAGGTTGGGCCAGCCTTTGCGTTGCCAAATCCAGTTAGCCATAGAAAAGGAAAATTCCACACAAATAGAATGATGTGTTTTTTTACATTTACACATCAAAAAATGAAGTGAATTTGAGTAAATTCACTTCATTTTTTGAATTCCCAAGAATAGTGACGCCGATATGAGGAATAGGCGTTTTACGACTATAGCTAGGTTATTTGTCGTACCAATGCTAGATTTTGAGTCCTCAAACTGAGCCTGATTGGGACATTGATTGTAAAAGCGTAAGACTAAGCGAACTTCGTGCCCTTTACCGACGTTGGCGATTTAGAAAATAGACCTTCAACGGGACCGTAGAGAACCCTCAATCCAAAGATAAGGGCTAACCTCAACCTCGGCGTGCCGCTTCGATTGTAGCGATGTCGATCTTTTTCATCTGCATCATCGCATCGAACGCGCGCTTTGCGGCAGCGGTATCGGAATCGGTAACCGCTTTCGTCAGGGCGATCGGCGTAATCTGCCAGGACACGCCCCATTTGTCCTTGCACCAGCCACAATCACTCTCCTGGCCGCTGTTGCCGACGATTGCGTTCCAATAACGATCCGTTTCCGCTTGGTCAGCGGTTGCGACCTGAAACGAGAACGCTTCGTTGTGCTTGAACGCAGGTCCGCCATTGAGCCCGAGGCATGCAACGCCCATCACGGTAAACTCAACGGTCAACACATCCCCTTTCTTCCCCGAGGGATAGTCTCCCGGTGCGCGGTGCACCGCATCGACGGACGAATCGGGAAAAGTCTTAGCGTAAAACCGCGCCGCGTCCTCGGCGTCGCCATCGTACCAAAGGCAAATCGTGTTCTTTGCTTGCTTGACCATGTCGCTTCTCCATTGTGATGAGCCGATACGGACTCCGAATTGTCCCTTTTGATATATGAATTCAAGCGTAGCTGTATTACCGGCAGTAGATACTATATTGAATGTAGCACCAAAAAATCCGCTCAAAAACTTAATCGATCAATCTCACTTTTTAAAAACGTTCTTTCTGCTCTTTTCTCCTTTCCCAAAACCGCTGCGCCAAGTCGTTTCGTCTTTCTTCCAGTTCTTATCCTTCGTATTAACAAGTTCGATTTCATTACCTTGATGATGCGCCGGGCCTATTTTTCGGATCTTTACTCTCGCAGCGCCAGCACTTTTCAACTCGATCAGATACGCGTCCTGCTTCCAATCGCGATTGATCGCTCTGTACAAGCCGATATCTTTACCGGGCGGTTGCTTGTTCGTTGCCAACTCCCATTCATCTTTTCCATACAATTTATTGAGTCTATCCTCGTCATCGGCATCAAGCTCGGCCTCTCCCGATATGGATGGGGTGCCCATTTTTCCTTGCAAGAGATTTTTGTCAGCCGCATGCACCGCCCTCTCGATCCATGAAGGGTTTTTTTTATGCGTACTTGACGTAGCCGCCGGTTGCGCAGTTGCGAGGCTAACTTCTTCCTCCAGTGACTGATTTCGCTTCAATGGATAGCTTTTCATTTCGATACCATCCGCATCCACTCCCCTGGTTTCACAGCGAAGTGTCATCTCATCGTGGATGGTCAATTGCACATCCCTGCCGAAGTTGTTCCCTTCGTAGTTATACTCGCCTAAATTGATATCAAAGTAAGAGGCGGGACTTCCTTTCCCCTGGCTAAAAACATCGACAGCGTGCCCATAAATTCCCTCGCCGTTTTTTGTCGGATTAAACGTGAAGAGAACGCCCTCACCTTCGTCGAGCGGCGGCTTTGTCGAGAAATAGGTATCAAGCGACTGTTTCTCCCTTTTTCCCCATTCGACCCCGTCCTCGTATCGCCGTTTCCGGGCGTCCGTAAAATCCGCTGTCCATTGATCCAATACCTTGCGAACCGAGGCACCTTTCGACATCGCTTTTTTGTATGCTTGATGCTTTTTCAAACTGGAGCTCGTATTCAGTTCTTCGTATCGATAGTCTCCTCCAACAACCTTGCATGCGAGGTGTTTGACCGTTGCGTAAAGACACATACCGCGAATTGCTGAAGGATCGCGGCTTTCTTCATGAAACAATTCGCCGAGCAATTCCTCTTGTGACATTTTGTGAACGAGACGAAGGCCATACTTGCGATATGCACATACCGAATGAAACGTCTTCGAAGCCTTCAGCATGCTCGGGTCCATCATGCCCATAAAAGTAGCGATAGTTTGCTTCAGGGGCTCTGTGTTTTTGTTTTCCCAATCGCGCTGACAATCCTGCAACACCATTTGCATTCCTTTGGCTAGATTAGCTCTGGTTTCGTTTGCGCCGCTGATGAGCTTGCTATTCATGCCGCTGATGTAAATATCGGTCATTTCGGCTTGCGTTATAGCGCGAGAGAAGCACCGGCTAAAGGGCTCGTTGGCTTCAATCTCGTCCCAAATCTTTTCGTCTTCCGGCGTCAAAGGCAACCATCGCTTGACCGCATCTTTTAATGGCTTGGCTTTTCTGGCCTCGGCAACAAGTTTTTCGTCGAGATCCGATTCTTCCTTACTAAGATTTGCCGGCGTGGGTGAATCTCCATTGTTCGCGTAGAACGCAGCCCGAATTTCGCCCTTTCGTCGATTGAGCTCTTGAGCAACTACCCATCGAATTTCCTTTTCCATGACTTGCAGATCCGACGCAAGTACCTGACGGTCTTCGAATGACAAACCATGTAGCTCTTCCGTCTCATAGCCGCTCAATTTTTCCTGGACATGGCGCAAGCGTCGTGTCCATTCTTCACGAAGCTCGGTGACAATCGGATTCGCCTCTTCGGCGGCAGACGTGGTTTCTTCCGTCTTCATTGCGTTGTCAAAGAACGCTTTGCTTCTTATCGCGATGTTCACGGTCGTCGCCAACTCATATAAAAGCGCAGGCGCCGATTCTTGCCGTTGGCGCTCTATCAATTGTCTCGCCGCAGCAGGTTCAATCTGCCATTTTTGAGCCAGCGTAGGAAACTCCGCTGTGGTGTAGCTAAACAGCGCATCAAGAGACGTATCTTTTAACTCCGCCCAATCCTCGACAGCTTTCCGGCATCCTGTTGATTAAGCGCATCGATGTGATTCCATGCTTCACTATTGCCATCGGCTTGGTTTTTCATGGCACTGTCTTTTTCGTTAATGGCGTGTATATCTAATCCATCTTTTGATCGTCATACTTCGTTGAAAATAAACGGCGGCCTTTCATATGGTGGTTTCCGCGAACATCGTCATCGGATTCGAACCCATCGTCATCAATATCCGAACCATAATTCATGATGTCCTGTTCTTCCCCGACTAGTGCATTAGGCGGCAGTCTCCCTGCTTTTACATCCTGAATACGCGCCACTTGTCGCCGGCCTGAATTAGCGCTTTTCACAAAAGCAAAAAGTTTAGGGACTTGGCTCATTGTCCATTTTCCGCCTTCAACGCCTCTGAGGATGGCCCGATAAACCCAAGCAGCGCCGTGCTTGCGCCACTCTTCTCCAAGGCCGACTACCGCTTCCATCATGGCTGCGTTCTCCTTCTGCGCATCGGTTCTGATGGCGTGATCCGTATTATTCAGCAGATCACCTGCAACATGCCGGTCATCCTCATCGCCAACAGTGCCCGGTATAAAATGCGCGTATTTGTCCCCTACACCTGATCTTGTAATGTAAGGCGCTCCCCTATTGTGGCGTGCACGAACATCAATTCCACCGCGGCTCTGAACTGACATATTACTTCCCTGCTCTTCAGACCAGTTCTTATAGTGTCCCTGAACACTATCGCCAAATTTGTAAGGAGTTTCCTCTTCAGAATCACTAGCGCCCCAAATATGTCCCGCGACTCCACCTGCAACTCCCGCTACCGCAGCCGCACCCAATATCACCGGCAAGGTTGCGCCACCAATCACAGCGCCTGTTGCGCCCAATAAGGCACCGCCTGCCCAGTGAGTCCAATTCCCTTGAATGGTTGCCTGCATTTGGATAGTTTTTTTTGCCTGCGGGCTGTTATTCGCACTTTCCTGATAGGCTTTTAACTGCTGAACTTTTGGATTGCTGTCCGCCAACGTTTGCAGTTTTCTTAGCACAGTGGCTTCGGATCGATTATCGGCAAACTGAAAAGTAGACTTATCGCTACTGGGCTTTTGAGCAAGCCCATTTACAGTCGTTTGTTTTTTACTTTCTTGCGTTTTATCAGCGTGAGTGTTCATTTATCCTCCTTTGCCAACAATAAGACTTAAGAATTAGTAGACACATAACGAGACTATGCGTAAAGCCAAGCTTTGATCTGCATGAAGGGATTCGTCGATATAATTACTCTTGGCATTCAGCGAGAATTAAATTGGTCCCACTACCGGAGATTTGCATCAAAATAACAAGACGATTCAAATGCGGCGCATTGCCTGTTAGCGAATGCGCTTTACTGTCTTCATAGCGTTGCATTTGATGTGTCAATCTTAGCTTTTAAGTGTGCCGGCTTGAGCATTCCCTGTCTTAAAAAAACTCTCCCTCGACTTGCATAAGTGCTCCCATATTTTTTGAATTTGTTCAGGACTAAATTTCTTCTCTAGTTCCGGCACAGTTTTTTTCCAATCCTCTACCGATGCCGTTGCTAAGTCTTGGGCATCAACCTCAATCTGAGTTTTGGTATTCCTGCCTCCGTAAGTACGAGAATATAATCGGTGCCAGGACTCCGGCATGACGATTGTGATGGCCTTTCGATATGCATTTCTCGCTCTTTCTCTTGTGAGCGGCTTGGGTAGTTGTTTATGTAGACTTATTCGAATACTTTCCTTCACAGCGGCGCCAGACGGCTGATGATCGCCGGTGAGTCTGTCGCCTGTTTTTTCCAAATATTGGACATAACCATAGGAACCAACATGGCCGACACGCACGCCAGTGCTAGCACCACGACCGGTTTTTTGTTGAGCTTCTCCACGGGGAATTGGTTCGATTGCGTTCAGCGCCGACTTGGTTGTGAATTTATAATTTTTGGGGTTATGAATCTTATAGACGTGAGCTGAGGATTTTTTATTCTTCTTAGGGGCTGTCTGAATGCAGTTGTTAATGGCCGAAGAAAATTGAATTAGTCCTTTGACTTGGTGGCTATCATTAACCATTCGTTGAAGTGTTTTTAACTGAGCTATTCGCGGACTATCGTTAACGGCTTTTTTTTGCATTTCATCAATTTCGTTACGATCTTCACGAAGCTGACAAGTAGTTCTGCCAGAGGACGGCATTCTGTAGCTATTATTTGCCGTAGATTTAATTTTGTTCTCGTTTTTTTCTTTGCTTTGCATGTACATTTGCTAACCCCCTCTTAAATTATTTTTGGGACTCACGCAATGCTTTCCTACTGTGCACATCGTATTTGACGATACGGTTGACGACAAGAATTTCTCTTATCCAGTCGCTGGACCGATGCTTTGTGATACTGTAACGCAGAAATATGAGTGCGTTGGAAATATCAATGTGTCGCTTTCGAAATGGCTAAGCATGCACAGGCTAATCGCTAAGGGAAATCCCATGAATACACACGCGCCAATGCAAAAGAACAAGACCACCGGACACAGCGCCGAAGCGTTGTCGAACAAGGCTACTCAAACAAAAGTGGAAGGTGCTCCCTTAAACAACCTCTCCAAAACCAGCGCGCTGCACCAATTCCAAACAATGACCAATAATAGCCAACGTGTGGCGCAACTACACGCGCTTAAGGACGCACTCAACCAAAAATCGAGGATGTTCACGCGCGAACCACGCTACGCAATTGCTCAACTCGCCGACGCGGGTGAGAGATACTCAGCGCAACCGATTACCGCGCCAAACAATACCGGATTGCCGCCTCGTCTCAAATCAGGCATCGAATCGCTTTCCGGTATGTCGATGGATCATGTGAAAGTACATTTCAACTCCGCCAAGCCGGCGCAGTTGAACGCTCATGCTTATGCGCAAGGCAGCGATATTCATGTGGCGCCGGGGCAAGAACGGCACTTGCCGCACGAAGCATGGCACGTAGTCCAACAGCAGCAGGGTCGCGTTCAGCCAACGATGCAACTAAAGGACGGTATGTCGATCAATGATAATCAGGGATTGGAACGTGAAGCGGATGTGATGGGGGCAAAGGCCATGGCGCTCTTCGGCAACAATTAAAGCGCGCCGGCCGACCGGAACATAACCTCCATTGTCATGGAATCCGACGCAATCGGTTATAGAACTTATTCAACATTCGCGCGATTCATGAGTTTTCCTTCTAACCTTGAGCGCCAAATCGCCACCGCCATCGCAGCGGTCGTTGCAGTAGAGCCGTCGGATTTACAAATGACCCGCATTAACGGTGGCGATATTAACAACGCTTATCGTTTTTCCATTGCCGGCCACCACTATTTTGTCAAAACGAATATTGCGGAACGTTTGGCAATGTTTGAAGCAGAATTCGATGCCTTACAGGAAATCGCCGCCTCTAAAACCATTGCAGCACCACTCCCCATTTGCGTAAATATCGCAGAGGGGCAATCGTTTATCGTTTTGGAATGGCATGATCTACGTCCACTCAATCAAGCGACAGCCCTTCGTTTTGGAAATGCCTTAGCCGCATTACATAGATGTACGGCAACAGGATTTGGATGGCATCGCGACAACACTATCGGCAGTACGCCGCAGATAAATTCCTATTGCGAGGAATGGCTTCCCTTCTGGAAAGAAAGAAGATTAGCGCCGCAGTTAGCGCTGGCGGCGCGGAACGGTTACATGGGTACGGTGCAACAGGCAGGAAAAGAAATTCTCGAACGCTGCGACGTTTTATTCACCAATTATTCTCCACGACCTTCATTACTGCACGGCGACCTATGGTATGGGAACGCGGCTTGCAACGCTTCGTCCGAGCCAATCATTTTTGACCCGGCTTGCTACTACGGAGATCGAGAAACCGATCTTGCCATGATGGAATTATTTAGCGGTTTTCCTAAAGCCGCCATGCAATTTTACAAGACGGCGTGGCCGCTCGATGAAGGTTACAAAAAGCGGCGAGCATTTTATAACCTTTATCATTTGCTGAATCATTTGAATTTATTCGGGAGCAGCTATCTTCGGCAAGTCGAAGCAACGATGCAGGAAATCATTATTGCTTTCGATGCCTAAGCTGCTCGTCGGCTTCCGACAAGCCTTGATGCATGGAGTTTATTCATCTTATGGCTGAGCGCTTCGGACACAACGTACATCCTCAATGCGAAACCCAATCGTTTATAACGGTCGATATGCTTTCGGTACGGTGGTTACAGATGGTAATAATCCATAGATCATTTAATCTGTTTGTTTAAAAATACCCTTTCTTAGTATTATTTTTTAACACCTAAAGAAAGCGTTGCAATGAGCAGCCCTGAAACGCCCCCCGATCTAATGCTGCGAGACGATGAACAGAACGCAATCGATAGTGCGATATTGCAAGCGTTTGAAAACTTGCCGGTAAGACTTGTGGAGGAAATGTCTACAATTCCGCCTGCTACCGAGGAAGTAGCCAGACTCTATAAAACATCTATTGAAGTGCTGCGGCAAGAACGTCGACAAGCGGTCAATATGATCGCCGTGCATAGCCTGATGCGCGCCGTGAATGAAGTAAGGGATGAGGTTTGGTCGCGCCAGGAACGTAACGACTTAAGTGCGCAAATCGATGACTACGCGCAACGAAAAATTCTTGAACTACTCAATGATAGAGCTTTTACCGATTCTTTAAAAAAGTTTGTCCCGCAACCAGTCAACCATTATGCGCTTGGGGTCAGTGAACGAGAAAAGCATGTCTTAACACGTATAACTCAAACCCTAATGAGTCATTGCTTGGCAGACATTCCCGAGCCAACCGAGGAAATCGATTGGAGTCGGCGTCCGCTAAAGGAGCTGGAGGAAGCCTATGTCAACATCAATGCTGCCATGCGAGACGCTTTTTGTAATATGTTTTTCGCCTTCGACCAGAAAGTGCGCAAAGGGTCGCTCATTGGAGTCGATCATGAAATATTGGATGCGCTGGATGATTTGGTGCCCTATCCCAAAACGCCAACCGACATCCCACCTATCGAAGATGCTTGGCTACAGCAACAGAAAAAAAGCTTGTTAGACGCATTGGAGGCTGGCTGCCGCACGTACGTGAGCCAATCAACGACAGGCGACCTAGATTCTTCCGGCGACTATTATGAGTTACCACCGGAAACACGTGACGCATGGAAAAGAGCTTATGCGCAGCAATTCGAACAGTTTAGCCCCAAGAGTCAACGTGATCCGAACCAATCCGAAACGCTGCTCATCGATCCTGATTTACAACAAATTTACGCGACGGCCTTCGCTTTCTATGAAGTTCGCAGAAAACGCTTGCTTGATGCTAAGCAGGCACCTAAAGATAACATTACGCCGGAACAAGCCACTCAATGGATAACAGAAGCCCTCGATGGACTCGAAAGCGTGCTTGGGCCACACGAAGATAATTCGGTTACTCCGGATACAACGAATGAAGCGCGTTTCCTGGATCGTGGGATATTCAGCGATCTAAGGGAGGCGTATGAATTCGAGCGTTCAGGTGTCCCCTGGAAAGATACGCGACGTCAGGAGTCGATCGAGAAAATAGCGGGGCCAATGATCGCGCAACTATCATTTGCGCATCGCGCAGGTGTATTGGACGCATTAGCCGATCACGGAGAAGATGCGACCAATTATATGCGAAGCTCCGGGAATACATTCGAATCTATGCCACTAAGAGCAGCGGTCATTACCCGAGAAATGTACGAACGCCGTTATGGGCTAGCGCTAGAAAGGCAAAGAGCAACTCAATCGCAAAGACCTTATAAATTCACTCCTCACGATGCGAGCCAACCGTTCGTCAAGGGTGCGCTAAGAGCCAGTGATGCTATCCGCAAAAGAGTTAGGATTTCGCCGCGAGATGCAGGCCATATAGCCTATACTGCGCGTCACGAGGGCACTCATCTCTTGGACTATAACCTCGCGCAAGCCTCTTCACGCACAGGTTGGTGGTCTATCTTAAGCAGACTCAATTTGCTCCCCGATAGCCGTTATTACAGCGAACAATCCAAGCTGATTAGCGAAGAACATCGATCCGCTGAAAAGCAATTAACAGGTTTGCATAGCTACGTTGAATACGATCCCGGCGAACTCTTCGCAGAAGTTACCGCTGCCATGCAGGGCAGCCCAAATATCCGGTACGAAACCCAATATCGGGAACCGATGGCAGATGTTTACTCGCCAAAAAATGCCGAGGCTCGACATCCAGAGACCTTTAAAAGAGCGGACGAATTATTTCGTAAAAGGTTCGACGTTGAAGCGGCTGAACAAAGCATAGCCCACCGATCAGAGAGAACGGGGCTGGCAAGCTTACGCGCAATGCAAGAACCAATCCGGCAGGAAATCGAAGGACTTCAACAACGGGCAAAAGCACTGCAAGCACAATTGGCGGCACTGCCTGAGCAAGCGCTTAAGCATCAGTTACTGCAGGCAATCGATGAGCATATGGAAACAGGAAATCGCTTGCAGCGCGAGCTTGAGGATGTACCAAGGCAAGTGATGAATGCAGCGCAATGGAGTGCGACAGCATCGGACACACAAAAGCGTCAGTGGTTAGCGGATCAATCAATGCAAATCGCGATCGATATAACCAATTTGACTTCCCATCTAACAATTTGCGAGACAAACCTTCAAACTATAAAAGCAGACTTGGCAAGTTTACGCGCCATACAGGCTCCCACTCGGCAGATGATTGAGGATCTCCAGCAGCGCTCTCAAACTTTATATAAAGAATTCGCCGCCTTGCCGATACAGATGCCAGAGCGAGCACTACGGCAGACAATCTATCAACATGTGGAAACAGGAAATCGATTACAAAGCGAACTTGAGGATGTGCCAAGGCAGGTGATGAATTCTCAACGATGGAATTCGGCAGCCTCAGACGTACAAAAGCGTCAATGGTTAGATGAGGAATCGGCTCAGATAATCCATAATGCGCACAACTTTGCTTCGGTTTGGACACAATGCGAGGCCAGCCTTCAAACAATTCAGCAGCAATCCACACAAGTTCAAAGATTGGAAGCGCAACGTGACATTCTCAAGGCTCAATTTGAACGGCTAAACAGTTTGCCGGAAGCCGATGCACTATTGGATTCGCAAACGCTGCGGGACAATATGACAAGACGGCAACAGCAAATAAACGATTTATTAGGCGACGTCATTACGATGCGGCAGCAGCAAATAGGCCAAGTTCTCGGCAGAGAAGTGCCCGTACAGATGTCCAACAACGCTACACTGCAACTAACACAACGCGTACAAACGCTCCTTGAGCAGAGCGATTCTGCTAACCAAACACATGCGGAAGATTTGACGTTAATAGAGACTCGCCTAAACACATCCACCAACCCAGTGATTTGGGAACGCCTTGGAAGCCGCGCGGAGGAAGCCGACAGAATCTCAGCGTTAGTACACGCAGAAAAAATACCGGTGGAGCGCTTAAACACAGCGCTCCACGCCCTTGACGGTATATATCTGGATACCACTCGCACTCATAAAGGCGGTGAAATGGTAGTGGCTAGGTATGATCATAGTGATCAAGGCATATTCCCAAAAGTCTACGTTGTGCCTCGTCAACTTGAAACGCAAGTTCTATTAGACCTCAAAAGGCGCGATCTCGATTTAAGAGAAGAAGAAAGGCTTAGAGCGCTGATAATCGCCGGCACATTACACCCGCAACCGATCGTGGGAAAACTACAATTTAATAATGCCCTCGTCGTAATAATCGACGGAAGCGGAACAAAGAACTTGACAATGGCCGGCGCGCAAAACCAAGGTGGGAATCCTCGTATATATGCGGTGCCTCCTGAAATACAACCCGATAATCTAAAAGGAGCACTGTCAGGTGATAGAGTAACCTGCATGGTGAAGCAACAAACTCCTGTGTCGAAAGCCATGAAAAAAGTGTCGGCATTCGCAACAAGCGTAATTAAGCCTAAAGGTGGTCAAGGAAGGTGATTGGATAATCAAGGTGAAGTAAAGAAGTGATCCATGCTGTAGCTATCGCCATACGGTGCAATGCCCTTCGATTATTGCATCCCACCCGAGCTATATAAAATGGCGAAACTCAAAGCAAGGTTGATATAACCTAACGAATTACGAACCTCTTAACTGCTATTTAATAACAATAGTTTTTTATGATTGTTAAATTACATGGCTACTCATACACCAATGCCCACCTTAACCCCCACCACTCTCATTACTCGCGTTAGCAACTTGCATGCTGCTGATATGGACGAAGAAATTGTTCTCGTTAATATAGAGCGCGGCATGTATTACGGTCTGGAAAAATCTGCTCGCTTGATATGGAATATTCTCGAAGAATCGATTCAGTTTAACGAATTATGTAATCGCTTGGCTGCTTGTTATAACGTCTCGCCCGTTATGATCGAAGCGGATGTACGTCCTTTCATTGAAGATATGGCTAATAGCGGCATTATCATTCTCCAATGAGTGCCTGCTTCGGTATTTTTCATCTTGATGGACAACCGGTTTCACCGGAAATATTTCAGGCCATGGATAACGCCATGGCTTATTGGGGGCCTCACGGCGGAGGGCTACATGTTGAAGGTCCCCTTGCCATCGGAAGTCGCCTACTGCGCATAACACCTGAAGACCAGCATGAACATCAGCCGATCATCAGCGGTTCGCTGCGATTGGTGGCTAGAGTCAGGCTCGATAATAGAAAATCGCTTTGCAAGATATTAGAGATATCCGATCAATCGGAAGTTCCAGACAGTCAATTGATTCTTGCGGCTTATTGCCGCTTCGGCACAGACTGCGTGGAACATTTGATCGGTGACTGGAGTTTTGCCCTCTGGGATAGCGTTAAACACACACTATTAATTGCCCGTGATGCCAGCGGCAATACTGGTCTTTATTATTGGAGGAACCAGAAAAATTCGTTGGTTTTTTCAAACGGCATAAAAGGTATTCTCGCGCACGTAGATTTTATCCGTCGCCCACACCTTCTTGCGATCGCGGGGATTCTTAGCACTTTCACCGCCCCCGAAGCGGAGGACGCCACAGCTTATCAAGACGTCAAAATGCTTCTACCCGGACATAGGATCATTGCAAGTCCGTTAGGCATTAATATCGAACGCTGGTGGCGCCCGGAAGCTTTGCCTCCGCTTGAATTTAGGAACGTTGAAGCATGTTACTCCGAATTTCTTTCGCTGTATGAGCACGTTGTCCATCAGTGTCTCCGAGCGAATAGCGGCAGTGTTGCAGCTACCTTAAGCGGCGGCCTCGATTCGGGATCTGTGGTCGCCCTGGCTGCCCCCCGTTTGGCTGAGCAATCTCAACGGCTCAAAGCTTATGTTCATGCACCACATTTTTTACCTACGGCAGCAAGCGCACAGCGGATTGGAGATGAGTTTACGTTGGCCGAGGCTACCGCCAAGTATGTTGGTAACGTCGAACCAATTGCCATTCGCAGTGAAGCAAGTTCGATCCTCGAAGGCATACGACGCAGTTTAGATATACATGATTCTCCCATTCATGGCGCCGGCAATTATTACTGGGTATGCGATATCCTGGATAACACACACCGCGAAGGCGGTCGGATACTGCTAACCGGGCAATGGGGAAACGCCACCGTGTCTTACGCCGGTCATGGCAATCTCCTTCCCGATTTGAAGGTTGGCCGAATATCGCGCGTCATTCGAGCGATGGTGGCGGAAGAAAATGGGATTGGTTTCGCCTTGAAACACCGTATCGTGAAACCGCTTTTTCAGTCTATTGCCCCTTTCGCTTTCATGGGCCGATTGCGCCGTAACGAAATCATATCCAGCAATCCGTATTCATTTCTTCATCCGAGTCTCGCAACAAAGTTGAAACTAGAAGAGCGAATGCGTTCGTCCGGATTTGATTCAAACTTTTCTCGTGCCACGCATGCTGATAGCCCTTACATTCAAGCTTTTCGTTTAGGCTTGACAAGAAGTGGCGTTGTCACGGGAAATGCCTGGATGGAATCAGGCGCAGCTTATGGTTTGGATATCCGTGATCCAACTCGGGATCGACGTTTAATCGAATTTTGCTGGAGACTGCCGGATGCAGCATTTTGGGCTAATGGAAAACGCAGAGGTCTAATACGTCAAGGTATGCGCGACAAATTGCCTGATGTGGTGCTTTACTGCGAACAAAAAGGATTACAAAGTGCGGACATTTTGCAACGCATGCGCAACGAAGCCCGATCCATTGAATCAATTTTAACGACAATGGCACAACATCCAATTTCTTCCGAGTGGATTGACATTCATCGATTGCGAGAGATGATACATCGTATAACAACAAAATCGTCCCAAATAAATAGCAATGATTTGCGCATGGCCCAAAGCATTGCTCGTGGACTAAGCGCCGCTATGTTTTTAACGGCTTTATGAGGGATTTGAATGCGCGCTAAAAATTCTGCTTGATAAAAGTGAGCAGATAAAAGTAAAGTTAGCGTAAATTGTTACTATTAAGTATGAAATCCGAAAGAGGATTAGCTATGAGTTCAATCAAAGAACAGCAAGCGTCTGTAGAGCAAAAGACAGTAACAAACGAATGGGTTGCGCCAGTGTTACAAAAAGGCGATATAGCTTCCTATACACAAAATCTACCAACAAGCGGAGATGATGGTTTAGGAGATGGTTCCTAATCTTTCTCGATTAAAACTTATTCAGTATCGTGGAACATTTTTTATTCTACGTTTGGTAAAGCACAGGGAGCATAAGCCGGCTCGATGGCCTTTGTTTTAATCAGCCCCATATGACTACCTTTTTTCATGGTACCGGCTTTGGCTTAGATTTCCGCTGTAAACAAAAACTATCCGAGCTTAGCTATACCCCAAGTGCGCCGGCTTCCCACGATCTCATCGATATCAACTGGGAATCGCCTACTGCGCATTCAGCAACGGTATCGGATATCTCATCCGGTCTTCACCAGGTCTCAGCAGATGACTATTTGCTAGGGATTCGCGATGTCGGACATTACCGCATCACCCCTACAACAATAACCGTTTTGCCGATGGCAGATGCGCACGAAGATGCGGTGCGGCTTTTTCTATTCGGGTCGGCTCTGGGCGCGTTGTTGCATTTACGCGGCATTCTACCTTTGCATGCTTCCGCCATACGACTTCCCAATGACAAAGCGGTCGTCTTTTGCGGCGTGTCCACCGCAGGAAAATCCACGCTGACAGCGGCGCTTACGCAACACGGCTATTCTTGTCTTGCCGATGACATTGCAGCCATTCATTTTGATAACCACGGTAAAGCTTGGTTATATCCAGGGCTGCCTCGAATGAAGCTTTGGTCTCACGCGTTGCAAAGTCTCGACTTAGAAGGAGAGCAAAGAGTGAGGCCCGGTATTGATAAATACTTTGTAAACCACGATATTCATAATAGTTGCCAACCAGTGCCGTTACACCACTTTTACGAACTTGGCGTACACGAGGAATGCGACGTAAGGCTAACGCCGATTACTGGAATGGCGAAGATAAGCGCGCTACTGTCCAATACATATCGGCCCGCTTTCATTGATAAGTTTGGTCGTCAATCTTTACATATGGAGAGGATTGCAAAACTGGCACCGCAATTAGCGATGAAACAAATTTGCCGACCGGCACATAAACCGACGCTAAAGCAGATTATCGATTTACTAGAGAAAGACTGGGAATAAAAAATTTTGTAAGAAACGATGCGGTAGAATCTTCGCCACTACTCATTACGGGTTTGATAACAACCGATTTGTCAATTATCTGAACTGAGAAGAAATGTATTCGCTTAAGCACCCTATCATCGCTTTTCTAAAGATAAACCTCACTGCAATACCATCGCCCTAGCCGCGTTGCTAGCCGTAACACGCGGCCAACGGAACCGGCGACCACCAATACCATCTAGTGTTGATTTTCACGTAGATCAACATATCAAGTGCTAGCAGCCAAAACTTCTTGTTCTATTTTCTTGATCACACATTCGAATGCGTCACTCAGCGATGCATTATGGAATCAATTCGTATTTTCTAACACCATCTAAAGCTTGTTACCTTTTCCTACACAAATTTCATCATAAAGTAATACACAAAATTTTCTCGTTACCATATGATAGCGACTTCGTATAAAAACAGCGCCGCAAGTTGCAGTGTTTGCGAGCGCAGATTTCTACAGCTACCTACGTTTTAACGATGTACATGGGATTTGTGATGAAACAACCTTTGGCGATTTGCCGAAGGTGACGAACCACATCTCGCGCAACAGTGTGAATGGCTTCTGTTGCGCGAGGTTTATAAATCCGGGGTTTGTTTAACGAGGGAAAAGATTGCTAATTACAATCGATGGGGCGCTGTGTATAGATGAAAAAACCAATCAAAAAACTAATAACGATTATTTCCATGATGTACTTGCCGAGGTAAACGCCTCCGCGTGTAGCGCTGTCGAACAATCTGCCTTTCAAAGGCGGCGTGTTCGCCATTGGAAAATAAAACAGCATCGCCACACGCTCGAACGCTTTCAAGTTCATCGCACATGTTTTCCCCTCCACCGACACATCGTCACCTCGCTAAGAAACATCTATCAATACGAGCGTGAGCATTACATCAATGCGATCTCCGCTTTCGTTCGCAGGGTTATCCCAATCAAACAATACCCAACCCCGCTATGCATGGGTATCTACACAAGTCATGAAAAGCCCCTCGCCCGCAGGCGGAAGAGGGGTTGGGGTGAGAGCGTTTGCAAGGCTATCGATAGTCATTTGATGCACACAGAAAAATATTGGAAGCAATCGATCAACTCTGTTCTCATGCTTATCCACGCACGTACCCTCACCCCAACCCCTCTCCCGCCTGCGGGAGAGGGGCTTTCTCTGACTTATGTAGATATCCATATCCCCTGTGTCGGGATGTGGTCAGCGTGTAAATCCTAACGATGTCGAACATACGCAATGTCATGGAAATCATATGTCAATCTGCCAATGAATATTTGCAGAATATTGACCGACGCAGCGACGATTGGGTTGTGCTTTCGAGCATCGTTAACCATGACGGATCGATTAATGAATCCATCACGGATAAAGTCGTCATGGTTTTATACAACATCACTCGAGAAAGCGTCGTCAGTAGTTATACGCCGGCACGTCCGGGCCCTGACTCGTTCGCGATTATCAAGCCGCCGATTTACGTTAATTTACATTTAATGTTCATGGCCAATTTTTCGAGTAAGACTTATCCCGATGGTCTCGCGGCGATCTCGAAAATCATTTCATTTTTTCAGCAGAACCCTTCTTTCAGTCAATCGAATGCACCGAACTTAGAACCGAGTATCGATCGGTTGACGTTAGATATGGAAAACCTTACGCCGGTCGATGTTAATTACATCATGAGTATTTTAGGAACGAAGTATTTGCCCAGCGCGTTTTATAAATTGCGATTGCTGCCATTCGATTCGACAGCAATGCAGGCACAAACATATGGCGTGACAGGTGTCGGTATCTCGGAAGCACCGAGCAACTAAAAATAAGTGGTGAAATGAGCTCTAATAACAATAGATCAATGAGGTTGTCGTTTTACCCCGCCGGCGCGAATGACGTATTGATCAAGTTATTCAGCGTTACGATAACGCATACTTTTTATACGTCGAATGATGGCTTGTGCCCTGACTTCGAGATTTATCCAACACCTTCCAGCCTAAGGGTAATGGAGTCATTGGGGATAGCATTCAGAGCGGAGAAAGCCGGGTTCAGTATTTTCATCCAACGGGAGAAACAACCCACGCTTCTCATTTATCTTTTAAGGAACGCAAAGAAAAATCCTGATGGCTCACTCGAATTCTGGGAACGCCTAACGTTCTCGATGTTGCTGAAGAACCCCGAATTTGTCGGCATTACAGCGCTGCCGATTGATACCAAAACGAGCCAGGTAAATTTATACGGATGTAATCGTCAGGCGCATCAAGAAAATGCAACCGTCGTGCTCTCTTCGGGAAAATTCATGGGAGCCGATGCTCTCTATTCGAGAATAAGCGACGAGGTCATGCTCCAGTTGCCGCCCCCAACCAAAGCGGTGGTGGTGACAGACATCTCGGGGGCTGTCGTTATTCCTCGGCCCGGCGACGACGATATCGCCATCTTCCCTACGTTAGGGGGAGACGACGGAACGAAGTACGCCATGTTGAACTTCGGCGGCCTTCCCTACGATCTTTATACGATTACCCTCTTCGATACCGAGGAACAATCGATCAACGCCGGAAAATATCCGTGGACTGTCCTCTATGTTCCTCCGCAGCCCGATTCGATGGTCCTGCTCGATATATTATTCACGCAGCCAACACCTGAGAGCACGGGTGTTTATCCGGTTTCTTCGATGTTCGATGAACAGCCTCCCCAATTTAATTATGTGGCCTATCAATTGCCCTTCGATGCGCGTAGTACCTATTGGCAATATTTTGTAGTGTCGCAAGATCCTAATGGGGAACTGCATGATTTAAAGATCAGTGGCCAAGGCTCGCAGTTCGATCAAAAAGAGCAACCGGTTGTATTGCCTGATGGCTCTACAGCAATCGTTTTTGTAGCGGAAACAGCATTACCTTTGCGTCAAAAGTCGTTGCAGCATTTTCAACTAACAGGCCAGCGGCGCGATGCCAATGGCCATGAAAACGCCATCCGGATCTCGCGTTTACCCGTTGCAGCGAGCGCGCCGGTTTGGCCCACCACCAATCAGCAGTTGTCTTCTGGAGTGTCTGAGATTTTTGTCTATGTTTGATCCGGCGATTCTGTCATTTTCTACAACAAGAAGGATGCGAACCCATGTCGACTAGTACAACCCTTTCAAAGAACCGTAAAACGCCCGGCGTTTACATTACCGAATTCCCTTCATTCCCGCCGTCGATTGTCGGCGTTGCCACGGCTGTGCCGATCTTCATCGGCTATACGGAAACGGCTGCCGATCCTTCGAGTGGAAAGCAGATGTATCTTCAAGCGGTCGCCTTGAGTTCCATGGCCGATTACACCAGCTATTTCGGTTATGGCTTTAATGCCAAGGGTGTGGTCGAAGTGGCAGAACCCGCGAACTATGATTTTCAAGCGACATCGATGGTGCTCGCAACAGGCGCAACGACGCTTACATCGACAAAGAACGATTACGTTGTGGGTACCTCCGCCACGGTGACGGTTAACGATGCCGGCGTCAACGAAGTAACAATCATTCCGCAATTCAATCTCTATTCCGCAATGGAATTGTTCTTTGCCAACGGCGGCGGGAATTGCTATGTCGTCTCGGTCGCCAATTATTGGGGCAAGCAAAGCGTCACGCCGACGCCGGATGACGATCCCACCACCATCAAAGCAGATGATCTGACGCTTGGCCTTGATGTGTCTAATGTAACTAAGGGCGTTACGATGCTTGTCGTACCCGATGCTTGCCTCTTGCCGCCGGTCAAAGATGCTACGACAGGCAACGTGACTTATCCGGAATATCAAAAAGTCGTCGTCGCAATGTTGAAGCAATCCGGAACGCTGCAAGACAGAGTTGCTATCCTCGATCTACCCGGCGCGTTGGATTCCAACAATTGGTCGGAGACGGAGATGGCGGCAGAGGCTGATGCTTTCTATACAGCAATCGCGCCGGCATCGGACTACTTCAGCTACGGTGCGGCCTACGCTCCCGCACTCGAATCATCGCTACTCTCAAGCAGTGATGTTCTTTATGGCAATCTTTCAGGCACAACCGATAGCACGACGCTGGTAAATAATCTGTTGACCTCGCAAGCGTACTCGCTTTATCCACCGGCCAATGATACCTACTCGTCAAAATTTCAAAGTGTAGCCGCGCGAATTGCTGCAGCATTCCCACCCAGCGGCACGCAAACGCCCTTCGGAACACCAACGGGCATCACGGCAACGGTTCCAAGCCCTGTGGCGGACGCACCGGCGATGTTGGTTTCATTACCGAACACCGCGCTCTATACGGCACCGGCCAGCGACGATGCGGCCGGCATACAAGCACTGGACCAATATCTGTGCAACGCCGTGCCGCTCTTGACTCAGATCCAGCAAATTCTCGCCAATCAACTTAATGTCGTACCACCCAGCGGCATCATGGCCGGTGTCTGGACTCAAAACGACGCCAATCGCGGTGTATGGAATGCACCGGCGAATGTTTCACTCAATGAGGTGATTGAACCCAAGGTGATATTAACCGATGAGCAGCAAGGCGATTACAACGTGCCGCTCAATGGCAACGCCATCGACATTCTGCGTGCAATGGTCAATCGCGGCACCGTGGTGTGGGGCGCTCGCACGCTTGACGGCAACAGTCTCGACTACCGCTATATCCAAGTGCGCCGCACGCTTATCTACATCGAACAGTCGATCAAGAACGCGTTACAGCAATTCGTTTTCGCGGCCAACGACGGCGGCACTTGGGCAACGGTAACGGCCACGATCTCTAATTTCCTCACACAGTTTTGGCAAGCGGGCGGCTTGATGGGCGATAAGGCTAGCGATGCTTTCACCGTCAATTGCGGCGTGCCCACAACCATGAGCGGACTGGATGTCCTCAATGGTTACATGATCGTCAACGTGACGGTTCAGCTTATTCATCCGGCTGAATTTATCGAGTTGACGTTCAAGCAAACGATGCAGGGCGTTTGATAACGACCCGAATACTAAACGACAGCCTTAGAACCAAGTTAGGAGAAAACGATCATGGCAGGAGAAACACAATCGAATGTTTGGCCGCTTCCCAAGTTCTATTTTTCCGTAACCGGGTTGCCGCCGGGAACCGTCAGCTTTCAGGAAGTAACCGGACTCAGCACCGAAGTAACGCCCATCGAGTATCGCCATGGTGATAGTCCAAGCTTTTATCCCATCAAGATGCCCGGTCTCGGCAAGGTCGGTAATGTGACGATGCGCAAAGGTATCTTCGTTAATGATACGGCGCTGTGGGATTGGTTCAATCAGATCAAGATGAACACGATCGAGCGGCTCACTGTCGTCGTCAGCTTATTGGATGAAACGGCCGCGCCGAAAATGGTATGGACGCTTAACAATGCCTTTCCTATCAAGGTAACCGGTACCGATCTGAAATCGGAAGGCAACGAGGTTGCGGTGGAAAGTGTCGATATGGCATTTGAAACGATGGTGATTTCGGCCCCATGACGTCGTTCGATGTTTATTATCCGGCTCCCGCGTTTTCTTTTACCGTCATGGTGGCGGGAACCGGCACGTCATTGCAATTAAGCAGCTTAGTAGACGCCTCGTTTCAAGAGGCGTCTGGTTTGGAGGCCAAAATCGAAACCGAGTCGGTGACAGAAGGCGGAGAAAATCGCTTCGTTCATCAACTACCCGGTGCGACGAAGTCTCCAAACTTAGTGCTGCGGCGTGGCTACGTTACCAAGTCATCGTTCTTATCGGAGTGGGCGGCGCAAACGGTCGGGTCAACGTTGAATCAACCCATCTTGACTCAGACGTTGGTAGTGATGCTCCTTGGTAGTAATCGTATACCGTTAGTTGCATGGAATTTCTATAGGGCCTGGCCGGTGCGATGGGCGACCGGGCCCTTTGACTCTTTGAAAAACGAGGTGCTGACCGAGGTCCTCGAATTTTCCTATGCAACGGTTACGCGCATGCCGCTTAACGAAGCGGTCGCTATGGTTCCTGCGGTTTCGGATTTGATTGGTTCATAGTGCGACTACTTCATAAAATCTCCCTACCCTTCAAGGATGGTGAGATGTTTTATGAAGCAGTGGTGGTAAAGCTTATCTATAAGGAAAACACATATGCCTTTGGAAATCAGCGAAATCGGCGTGCAGTTGGCGGTGCGCAGTCCCAATGAAATACCCACGCCGGCAACCCATAACAGCAGCACTCATGGACCAGCCGCGATGACATCTGCGCAACAAGAGGAAATCGTTGCAGAGTGCGTGCGCCGCGTGCTGCAAACGCTACGCATGCAGGAAGCGCGATGATATGCCGGGTAGCCTTGAACACATGGTCATCAAGGGATTTGCCGATCAAGGATTCAATGAGCCTGTGGGCGAGTTCACTGTATGGATCAACCCTGCCACCTATACGCACGATTACTCCATCAGCTACACCGACCGCCAAGCACCCGGCAGCAATGGTGCTTCACCGGAATTCAACAAGGTGTGTCAGGAAACAGTTACCTTCGATTTAATTTTCGATACCACCGGCGTCATTCCACCGCCCGTACCGGGAACGCCGCTGCCGGCAAACGGCGTGGCTGGGCTCGTCGATGAATTCAAGCAACTGACTGCGACTGTCAATAGCGATACCCATCGGCCTAACTTTCTCAGGCTCACTTGGGCGCAGTTGCAATTCGAATGCGTGCTGAACAAGCTTAATGTCACCTACACTTTGTTCAAGCCTGACGGAACGCCTTTGCGCGCGAAATTGTCCGTTGCTTTTACCTCTTTCGCGAGTGAAGTGGAATTAAGCGAAGAGGCTGACCTTCACTCGCCTGACATGACTCATTTGGTAACGGTCTTAGCAGGCGACACTTTGCCTGCTCTATGCCACCGCATTTACGGCAACAGCCATTACTACCTGAGCGTGGCGGCGTTCAATCGCTTGGTTGAATATCGGCAATTGCGCCCAGGCTCGCAATTAGTATTTCCACCGTTGTCAGGATCGAAAACATGAGCGCGCCATCGCCCACCCTACTCGCCGGTTCTGCCGTATCGACAAAAATCGTCGCTGACGGCAAGCCGCTCGATTCTACCTATCAAGTCATATCGATCGATGTGTGGACCGGCGTCAACAAATTGCCGAAGGCCCGTCTGGTGATCTCCGACGGCACGCCCAATGAAGCAACCTTCCCGATCAGCGAGACCACAACGCTCATTCCCGGTGCAAGTTTGGAAATCTCTCTCGGTTACGACGGCGAGGAAACGTTGGTGTTCTCCGGCGTGATTTATCAGCAAGGCTTGGAGATCAGTCAGAGCGGTCCATCGTACCTCATTGTCGAAGCCGCCGATAAAGCCATGGTCATGACACTCGCTCGCAAGAATGCGATCTTCGAGAAGATGACCGACAGCGATGTGATAAAAAAACTGATTGGCCAAGCGGGCCTTACCGCCAAGGTCACGGCAACGACGCCGGTTCAACCGACTATCGTGCAATTCTATTGCTCCGATTGGGATCTCATGCTGATCCGCGCGCAATTGAACGGCATGGTCGTGATGACATCGAACGCCGTTGTTACCGTTGCACAGCCGAATACCAGCACATCTCCCGTGTTAACACTGACCTATGGCGAATCGATTCTTGATTTTCGAGCCGACATGGATGCGTCCACGCAATATAAGGCGAGCGCCATTCAAAGCTTTGCATGGGACCCGGATGCGCAAGCGGTTTCAACGTCTGGCCAAGCCAGCACCGATGTGAAGTCGCCGGGCAATATTTCTTCCGATCAATTGGCGGCAGTCTTCAATGTCTCGCAATACGTGCAGCAGACAGGCGGAACACTCGATACGGCGGACTTGACCGCATGGTCGTCGGCAGAATTGTTAAAGACACGATTGGCTAAAATTCGCGGCGAGGTTCGCTTTCAGGGCAACGCGCTCGCTGTCGTCGGCGCTATGGTCACTCTCGCCGGCCTTGGCGATCGGTTCAATGGCGATGCT
>Ga0157374_10000763_pt1 | contig 28113 bp, 6 predicted proteins | sample M25metaG_FD_115308 | JGI IMG/M metagenome (GOLD analysis project Ga0157374, IMG submission 115308) | Miscanthus rhizosphere microbial communities from Kellogg Biological Station, Michigan, USA - M2-5 metaG | ecosystem: Host-associated > Plants > Roots > Rhizosphere > Soil | place: USA: Michigan... | reverse complement strand
TTTCGAGCCGGATGCCTGCTGTGCAGCTATGACGTCTGAAAAAAATGCTAGCTCGGTCAAAAATGCATCGTTATTTCTAAGCGAGGCGTTTAAGGACGAATTATTAGTAAGATATTTTTTCCTAAAATTTTCGACTACCTCTTTCCAGCCTTGTAGTTCATATTCTAGTTCGTCGACCTTCGATCTAAATTCGTCGTGCTCCCTTTTCTTACCCTCATATGCCTGCAGCCGCGCCAGTGGATCGCGATAACTTGATGGCGACTCGGCTTGCTGTCTGGCGACGTCATCTCGCTTTTGCTTCAACTGCTCATAGGCTTTCTCAGCATCGTCCCGCTGTGCAAGCAATTCCGGTGTAAGCCGCTCGTTAACAAGTGACGATATCGACATCGGTGCCGAGTTCGGTTGGGTCAACCGTCGCGTCTCGTCAGCTTCGTGAAATACAGAAGAGTATTCTTGATACCTATCAAGCCCAAACGGCGCGACCATTCCCCATATCACACTCCGATTGCTTTGGTACACCGCTTGGATCTTACGATACTCATCGGAAAGTTGATCATGAATAAAACGGTCGAGGTCAATACCAGTATGTGTGCTTTTTCCATCGGCGATTTCTTTTTCAAATTGCTTATGAAACTCCCTATGGAGCCATTTAAATTGGGGAATCGTAAGTTGTTCGACAACAATGCTGTTATGGCCGGCCTCGCTTGCAACAAGCGCTGCTTGTTTGGCGTAAGCATCTTCGAACGACCGATATGCAACATATTGGTCGGGTGAGAATTCTGGCTGCCCCTTTGAAATAGCGTCTTCATTCCAGAAGTGAAGTCCCGCTGAAAGCTGTTGGTATTCGTCGCTGTCATCTTTCAACGGTTGTCCACGATATAGGCTAACGGCTCCACTGATAGCGCCATAGTCTTGTATAACTTCTTTTAGGACAAAATCCGTCAGACCGCGCCCCTCGATTGGGCTATTCACAAATTTTTCTGGAGTAAGGTCAGATTTTTCTAGCGCACTGGCTAACGTGTATCCGTGCGATGTTTCAAACTTTCGAGAAAGCCAATGATGCACACCATCGGACAGGGATACGAACTCTGGAAACGCCTTAGCATAAGCTAGGCTAAACACCTCGAACTCGTTTGCCTGGCTAATCGCGTGGGCCTTTTCGATGTCATCCGATTGACTATTTGTCGCGATTGAGGAGGACGACGAAGCCGCGCGTGCATCAGTGGATGCAGACGAGGAAATAGCAGAACTTGCGGTTCTAGATATAGGGGACGGCGTCCAATCCGGTGTCGACTCTTCGATAGGCATATTGCTCACCATTTCGTAATGAACCATAAACTCGCATAGCCTTAACATTCGGTAACTCGACGTTTCCGAAGCTCTTAGGCTAGCAGAACGTTTGCAAGCAAATACGGCTCATTATCTGGGCTGAAAATTGAATAAATATATGACGCACTACATAAAGTAAAGCACGAATGAGCGCTGCTGTGCCATCTCAAGGGCCGATCGACACGATCGAATTCAAGCTTTGCTTATGGCGTTGAAGGACAAACTTACCGAAAACGAAAGATTATCAACGCGCGATTCTTTCATTTTCGAAATTCATTCGAGAAAACAATGCGCTCAATATCCTTCCCCCTTTGAATAATCAGGTGGTTAAGAGATTTTTCATACCTGGCATAGCTAATGCTTTGTTGCAGGCATTTACATATCAGTATGTAAAAACATTCACTTTAGGGGATTTCCTTCATGAGATAGCTTTCAGGATGGGGGGCTGCGATATTTTAGTCGCGTGACACGTTCAGGATACTAACGTTGCAGCATCGCTTAAAACCAAATGATCGAGTGGAAAAGCCAACAAATCTTTTAGTTAGGCGGCAAAAAAATAGGAGCCAACCATGTATGAGGATAAATTTAAGCAAATCATCGACGACATTTATCAGTTGATCGATGCCGCAAATCCCGACCCGACATATGTGTCATGCCATTTAGAAGTTGAAGGCATCGACTTCACTCTCGCGCATAGCACGGATGACGATGACAAGATCATCTCCTTTTGCGATTACGGCACACCGCCGATGGAGCGCCGCGCGGAAATCCTCACACGTCTTCTTGAAGCCAACATGCTTTCTTACGACAGCAGATCGCCGCACTTCGCGATCAACCCGGAAACCGGATCGGTCATCTTCATCATGCAAATTCCTCTGGAGAATCTCACGGCACAGGGAGTTATCGACATCCTGACCGTGCAAGCCATGGGTGCCGGCACATGGGGTGTGACGTATTTTCTTGAAGACATCGAGCAAGAACTGGCAGCGGCTGAAATGGAATGAGGAAGCGCTTGTGCATAGCGGCAAGAGAGATTTCTCCCCTATGAAAACACGCTTTCGGTTTGCTTATCCGGTGACCGGCATAAACACGTTACTAAGTGATTTCCCGCGTTCGATATTGCGCCTGCGTTAAATGGATTAGAAATAAATTCAAGGAAGATAAAAAATGCCTATCAACTTTCTCAAACTCCAGCTAAACGCTAAACAATGGAAAGAAGTCACTAATCCGACCACCAAATACGATCCGGAGAACTATCCATACCATCGCGCGCCGAACGGTGTGGAAGTAAGGCCGCCGCATCTCGATACGATGATGACCGATCGCACATGGGGGCGCGCGGCTTATGATTGGGGCTACCGTTGGAGTTCGGCAATAGGACTGGGCCACGGGCGCAATATCAACAAGCTTTATCAAATCGGTGGCCGACACGGCGGCGGCTCGCCTGGTCCCAATACAATTGCCGACTATGCTCTTCATGCCGCGAAGTTTGTCCATGGCGATAAGGCAACAACGAGTGTTCCTACCGCCATGACGATAGGACAACATATCGGTAACGCTAACACTGCAATTGATAACATGCATGCGGAAGCCCTCGCGGCCATTAACGCAGCGGTCAATGCGCCGAACAACAACTATGCCGGGGTGCTCGCGGCTGTTCAGGCACTCGGCACTCCCATCGGCAACACAATCGCTGCGGCGCTGGCAACCGTAGATGCTGCAACGCCGTTAGCAGACCGCACTGCGGCAGCGAATGAAGTCAGACGGATTGCCCACCTTCATATAGCCGCTGCGGTTAACGTCTATCGTACCAATCTTGTTGCCCCCACCCCGGTCCAGGACGCCATGGTTCAAAGGGGCTACGACGAAGCCAAATTCGCGGCCAACGCTACCAACACAACCCGCACAGCGATGACCATCGCCGCACCAATCATCATCGCGGCGCAGGCTATTATCACCGCCACTCCTAACGACACTGCGCTAAACGTGAACAACGCAATCACGCTCGCGCTTGGCGCGCTTCCCGCCGATGTTCCCGCCAATGATGCTACTCGTCTTGCGCTGACAAATGCCGCCGCCACATTCATGGCTGGCCCCGGCGCCGCCGTTCCCCCTGCTACCGGCGCAGCGTTTCTCGAACACATGAAAAAGGAAGCGAAAAAGGCTATTCAAAAAGCAGCGGCATGGCCCTACTATAGCCCGGAAATCGGCGGGGTTATTGCTACTGCCGCCATCGATCACATCACCGCTCAAGCCGACCCTAATGCGCCTGGAGCGCCGCTGCCGCCTGCAACAGTCGACACAACCAATCGCGTTGTAGACGAAGCCACCGCAGCAGCAATAACAAATATCGCCAAAAGAGCTATTCTCAACGAGGGGCAAAATCAAGCGGTCAATGCAATGAAACGCGACCGGTCTTTCGGCGATAAGGTTTCCGGGAAGTTCTTTACCCGCTTGCCTGGTGCCGATGCCCTGATTGCGCTTTCAGTCGCCTCCCACGCAGCCACTCAACCGGGTGCCACCGTGCAATCCATTCTGGATGCGCTATCCGCAGTGTGCGGCCCCGACGCTCCTTGGGTCACAACCGACGGCAGGAAAGCCTATAACGCGGCGGTCGCAGCGTCCAAAATTATCGACCTTAATACCAATCTACCTATGACCTCGACGCGGCTTATTGTCGCCGCGGTTGCCAAGTTCACGCCTAAACGCAATATTACCGCCGAAGCGGCGGTCGAAGCGGCGGCCCTTGACGCCGAAACCGATCTTCACAATCTATTGATAAACAATACCGGCAAAGCGCCCGATGGCGCGGTCCTTGCCGGAGCCCCTCCGGCTAACGTGCGGGCTGCAATGAATAACATCAATGCGTTGACCGAGATATTCGAGATGAGCGAGGGTATCACCAGCGTAGTCAACAATGCTCGTACCGCTTATGAGCGCGGCACCCTTGGTAATGTCGACGCTGTACAAAGGAGCATCACAGGGCCCCAAAGATTGCTCGCTCAACGCACCGCAGCCGAGATCCAAGGCCACGTCAATACGGTCGCCCGCGGCTCCAAACTCGGCACTGACTACGGTCAAAAAGTGGGAGCAGTCAACGTCAGGCCCTCGCGTGCGCCGAACAATCCGGTAGATCCCATTGGCCTCAAAAACGCAGGCGGAGAAAAAGCGCCGATCGAGGCAGCGATGCGAGCGCTCGACTATGCGGTCAAGGGTCCATTGTTTGTGTTGAATGCCATACCGAAAACCATGGAGTGGGGATTGCGGAAAGCGACCAGCCAACCGGTGCAGCCAACAGAGGAACCGGTCGTCGATCCTTTCGTGGGGCTTACAGAAGCGCAAAAACTGGATGAGAAGTTAAAGTCACTCCAAGACTTTTTTATCAAGACCGAACTGGAACCATACATCGACGAGGACGCGCTCTTGCTCCTCGAACAGGAAAAGGCAAGACTGCGTAAACTGAATCCCGGCTATTCATCGTACATCTTCGGCGGCGAAAAAAGCGAACAAGATAAGACGCTCGTGAAACACCACTTGAGCGATGCCAGAAAGTTCGACATCGACGTGATGTTGGAACGGTACCTCGTCAAAGGAAAAGTCTATGGTCTAGCCGGTCTCATTGGAAACTATATGTCGCTGGTGCCAAGTATTGCCGTTACCCATACAGAAGCGATAATTGGTTCCGGTCATACTAATCATTTAGTTAAGGATGATCCCAGACTGGCGCAATCGATAGCATTCGGTGCGCAACTAGTAGCCGCGTTCTATATCATTCCCAAATTCCTCTCCTGGGCGCAGCAGCCCATGCTGCAGTATTTGATGATCGGTTATCAGGGCGGTGTAGCCGAACGGGATGTCGACCTGCGCAGCACTGCATACATTGTCAATCACGAAACATTAGAGAAACGTGATTACGTCGATTATTCGACCTCGGAAATAGAAGCAGCAGCATACGACGAAGCGCTCGATATCAGCACCCCGGATAAAGCCCTATTCAAAGAGCTTAGGAAGATCGGCCGAGACACTGTCCAAGCGCACCAGAACTTTCAACATTATCTCCGAACACCGGCCCCTGCTCCTCTCGCTCCTCCTGCGCCACAAAATTTGGCGGACGCGGCAGCGGAATTCGATGCGTTACGCGCGCGTTCAGAGGAATGGCTGCAACGATTCCGAAAACGCTTGGCAATGGCCGATACCAATGCCCTCGGCCAATTGCTGCAAGCCTACGGCCGGAGCTTGAGAAACCTTGAGCTTACGATCGTGCCTATTCTCAGCTGGTTAGTACCGGAAAAGACACAGATCAATCCTGCCTATGTTCACGAAACACACATGAAGGCACTGGGCATCCTTGCCCCAATCGTCTTGGGCCTTAGTGCAGTAGACGAACTATTGAAATACGGCAAAGCCTACGAGGCAATTTCGGAATTCACGGATCGGCGTTCAACCAACGCCATCAAGGCCGGCTACACGGCGGACCATCCCGATCCCGACAAGCGGCTTCAAACGAATATGGGGCACTTCAATCTTGAGCTAACTCGTAAAGAGGTCTCCGGTCCCTACAAGCTACGATTCAAGATGCTCGATTCAATGACGGATCTCGAAATCAGAAATAAACAGGATGATCTCGCGAGAATCCTTTCCGTTGGCAGTAGCTGGTGGCGCACCCCTGCGGGAATGGCTATTTCAACGCTTGGCGATTACACCTGGTTCGATTTTCGAAAAATCACGGGCGCGAATGTTCGTCGATACGAGAAACTGTTGGCCAAGAAAATCGGCATTGTGCCCAATGGCGATGCACCGAGGCAGCTAGGCAACGCTGCCAATGCCGGTCCGAACACCGTGCGGTGGTTCCGGCAGCAGGATTTGGAGGCGATGCCGAATGACGCGGCAAGGTTGGCTCACTTACAGGCGTGGGAACAAAGTGAAGAGACCTCCCATGCCTCGCTAGACGCGGCTGATATGGCTGTGCTGGCGACCCTGAAATCGAAGGCCGGCATGAGCACCATGACGCCGGACATGTGGGCAAAATACGATGCTTATTGCCAACGGATGGCAGTCGTGGCGGCGGGTGTAGCGCCGAACCAAATTCGCGAGTCGCTGGCGAATAACATTCTTAACGAAACAGAGCGCAATGAAGCCCTGGATCTGCATCGCATGGCGCAATACTCGTTGCGGCCATGGCAGTTCAAGCATCTGGAAGTGCTGGAGGAGGCTAGCAAGCGCACGCCCGCGGCGGCGAAAGTACGAGAACTGGAACAACTTGCGCAGAACAACGTGACATTCACTGTCGGCCCTGTCAGCGAACTGACAACTTATTGCGAACTCTTGCGAAAACAGCTTGCAGTGAATATCGGTACGCCCACAGGCGTTGTTCTCACCGGGCCTGAGGTAGTCGAGTTGCACAGATTAGAGGGCATGATCGACACGAATATTGTAGTAAACCACGCTGTGGGGACCCCCGCTGCAGGGACCGTAGACGCTGCAGCTACCGCCGCCGCAAAGAACGCCTTCAGAAAACTCGCTTCCCAAGTTGCAACGGGGCTAAATACTTCCGAGGTAGGGGAGTTTAGACGGCTACACCGACTCATCGGCCCGAGAAAAGACGCTATGGCTGCGCGTGCGGCCACTAACATGGTTGCTAACCCGATAACCGAGCTTGAGGACAGTGTTAAAGAATTGCGAGCGGACAAGTTAAAACGCTTGTACGACTTTACGGCCACGAGCGATCACTCGAAAAAACTTATCGCGCTCTCTTGGGGTGATGGCTCATTCTTTAACGGCACATGGAAGGACATCAGGTATGCGTGGAAGAGCGGAAGAACTCGGCAAACGCAGCAGAAAATCATGGGCCCGGAAGATGCTCAAAGGCATGGGGCACTCAACCAAGGTCCAGTGCTAATCGGCTCATCCATGCCGCTGGTGCTGGCTCGTCTTTACGGCTTTGTTGAAGCTTTTGGAAACCCTCTTAACGGCCCCGGGATCGCCCCGGGGACAACTACCACAACGGTTCCTGTCGCCTGGCGTGTCGGCCTAACCGCCGCCTTCGGTGCATTGTCGTTGGTGGGTAATTTCAATTACGACAACCTCATTAACGACAAGCAAGTGAAGTTCGGCGTCACGGGGCGTTACGATCGCGAAGATCCCGAGAAAAAACCGCCGTCAAACTACGACAACACAAACCTTGCATTTAGCGCAATGACGGTACAGGTAAAAACATGGAGGGACTTCAACTGGGGTTCCAAAGCAGCGGAGATAGAGCTTAGGAGGACATTGCGCGGGCTTAATCAGGCCGCGCGCGCAGCCACCGCCGCACAGCAAGCAGCCAGACCGAATTTTGTTATGCGCGGCGCCGGCTGGAAGCCCGACGATGACCATCGTGATGGACCGAAGGTCGATCCCGTGCCGTCAAAAGATCCGAACCAGACTCAGACAGGGCGCGGCACCGGGGACGATTTCGATGACGATATGCTCGATGAAGCAGCGATGTTGAAAAAAATGAAGGAGCAGCTTGAAAAGTTGATCGAGCAACGCGACCGCGACTCGACGCAAAAAACAAAAATGCCGGGCGGATTCCTCAGCGAAGACGAGCAGAAGACTAACACTCGGATAGAAGAGCTTCAGAGCGCGATTTCAGAATACGAAAGAAAAGAGCTGGTGCCGATGCAAGATCTTGGATCGGTTCACGAACAAACGAGGAACTGGCGCGGCATCGCGAACGAATTCGACAGCGTTCTCGAGGAAATTAGCGAGAAAAAATTCGTTAATCATCTCTTGAAGACAGATCCTGAGAGCATAAGCATCGTGACCGGCTCCGGCGAGCCTACGATCCCGCCGGAAGAGCTGAATGCACGTCGGCAAAAGTTCTTGCGGGAGAACGCACAAGACATCCTTTCCGAAACAAGACGCCAGCTCTATTTCAGAGATCTTTATGCCCAAAAGCTTGCCGTCATTTCCTTCGAAAATCCAGAAACCGGCGCTCCTACTATGGAAAGTCATTGGGAGCTTACCGACAACGCGTTAGATATGAAAAAGGATTTGGATAGGAACTTCAACCACCAATTTCAAGCTGCATGGGCCGCTAAGCAATTCGAAGCATTCGTTGTCGCCTCTATTGCCGAAGAGAAAAACCTAGACCTTAGCAAAATGGATTACGCGGCAAGGAAGGAATTGCTTAAAGATACGAAAGCCGTACTCCGAGCAGTGCAAAAGATAGCCGATATGGGATTGAAGCTGCAACAGCAGATGGCGCCGGTTGCCGTGGCCGAGGAGAAACACGCAGAGGAACTGAGAAAAGAATTAGCAACACTAACCGCCGAGCACGCTAAAACAGCAGAATGGGAAACGTTCGGCACTTTGCCGGACAAGGCAGAAAATAATGCGTGGTTACAGCGGCAAACGAGAATCGCGGATATCACAAAACAGCTCAGCAGCTTCAATGCCCAAATGAGCATCGAGGAGAGCAATGAGCTTATCAGTTCCACGTACGCCGAGACTGCCCCTTCGAGAAATACGACCATTGTCGATGCGCTGATCAAGCAAATGAACGAGAAGAGAATCGTGGCTTCTCTAGACGATGTTAAAGATTTCGTAGCACTCGTTCAGCCCGCCGGTTCAGTTGTCGTGTTCATGGATGGAAACCATACGTTGGATAAACAGGCTGCGGAATTCGTGGATGGCGTGATGAAAGCTCGCGGTCTCGACGACATCAACAAGCGAGCTGCGCTGCTCGACATCCGCAAACTTACAAAAACCGCTGAGCAGATGATGGCGGATGCCATCCTAGACGAGACGCCAGGTCAAACGGAAAAACGGGATGTGCGGACTCTTGATGAGGACGACTTGTCGCCGCAGGAAGAGAAACCAACTGTGAGTCCGGACGACAAGCCTCTGCTAGACGAACAAGGCAAACAGATTACGCTGCAGATCGTCGGTCAAAGGCTTGCCTCCCAAGAGAAACAGGCAGAATCGCAGATCGCGCGTCTACAGTTATTGGTAGACGTAATTGGTCCAGGCAAACCGGAAGTAGAAAAACTTTTAAGCGAGCTAAGTGACACTCAAAATCGCGCACAACAAGCACAACAGTCTTTGACGCGCGATACGCTACAGAAAGATCACCGAACATTGACTGAATTAGAAACGCAAAGCCGCGCTGTGGCAGTACGTATGGCCGACGTGGAAATCACAGCACTTACCAATGCGGCTAAAGGCCAACTGCAACGCGTAGGGCAATTGGAAAATATGCCCGCGCAAAAAGAAAACGTGGCGCAAGTTCAGCAACAGCTAGACCAGTTAGGCAATTTCCATGGCCATTTGAAGTTGGTAATGAATAATCCTGAAGCGCAAAGCGACTTTCATAAGAACTGGGATGCCGAGGTAATTATTCAGCGTCATAACTTTTACACTCAGGAAAAAGTATTAGATTCACATGACCGCGCAAATGTCCTGGATCAAATCGAAGCAAGCTTAAAAGAAATGGAATCGCTTCAATCACGGAACCGTCGCTTTTTTCAGCCTTTGCTAGTGATTGCAAATTCGGAAGAGGCTAGCAGCATTGGTCGAGCGCTTACTAGCTATATAAAGCAATTTGAAGAGATTAAGGCAGCAGCTATTGCTCAACCGACCAATGGATCGAAATGGTCTGACATTAAAGCAACACATGCGGCACTCCAGAAAGACTGGCAAGACAGCCAAGTGGTAAAACGATTAACAGCAATGGAAGCTGGGAATAAAGAAATGCTTACCGTTGTAATCGATGGAGAGCAACGCCAGCGCATCTTATCTAGCACCGACGATTTGTTAAGTTCCGTAAAGGCCATAGAAACTAATGTCAACGGTGCACCTCCGACACAGCCAGCCCCGCCGTTACCTGCTCCCCCACGCCTACAGGTAGTAACCGATCAAAAAGATACACCGGCAAAAGAAACGGCACCGGCAACACCGGCAACAAATGAAAAGCCGGCAAAAGAAAACCAAACATTCCTGTTTCGTCGTTCGGATTCAGATAGCAAAAAACAAACAAAATCAGAACCCCCTCGGCTATCACGATTATTGAGTTCCATTACGGGCTCGTCAAAAGCAAAGAAAAAACAAATGTCTCGGACATCGACCGACGATTCCGCGGCAAGCAAGCCCAAGTCATTTAAAGGCACCTTCGATCGCGCATTGTCTTCATTGAGTGGTAGGAAGAACACAGCACCGCCACCGCCAAAGTTTCCTCGTGGCGACGAGAAGAAGTACAAAGAGCAATTCAAAGCACCACTGCCATCAATTACACTTTATACAAAAGAGAGTGATGGAAGCATTCCGGGCAGAGCTTTAGCATTAGATAAACATTATCTTTATGTGGTGACGTTCGACACGCCCGATCCAGCATCGCCAACATTGCAGTCATCGCCAACAGCGTCATCATCGATAACGTCGCCGACATCACCAACACCGTCATCATTGCGAACGACATCGACATCGTCGACATCATCATCATTGCGATCATCGCTATTACCGCAATCAGGGCGAACATCACAATCATCGATGTCATCGCAATCAGAACTACCAGAGCAACAACCCAAAGAGATCATTGCAATCCCGCGTAATAGACTACGCTACGGCGATGGGCAACTTAAAGGTCTAATCGACTGGCACAAAGATAGATCAATAGGTATTAAAGCGGAGTCTAAAAAAATCGAAAATGGTAAGGAACAAGTTGCTGATCGAGGAGGACCACGTCGGTAGGGATTGACAGGAAAGACGGCTCAGCACATGACGCCGTTTACAACTTGTAGCTTGTTTGTATGAATATGAACGCGGGTGGAAGCATGCGGTGTGCTATATCCAAGATGGGGATCGGCATGCTTCCCCCTGCTACACTTACCCGCATACCTCGACTCAACCTTGGCCCGCTCCCTACACTTCTTCAGAGCGTCCCCTAAAGCTCACCCCGAAGCCCATCCGCAATTTTTTCCGCGATCATGATGCACGTCAGATTTGTCGGCGCGCTTGGAATGTTAGGCATGATCGACGCATCGCCGATCCACAGATTGTCGACGCCGAACACGCGGCCTTGAGGATTCACTACCGCGCCGGCTTCAGGTGTTTTACCCATCTTCGCCGATCCACCGACGTGCGCGCCAGGTCGAACAAAAGTCAGAATTGCTCTTTCCAACGCAGCGTCGGAATTGATGATTGCCTCGTTGTCCCACACAAAAATCCGCTCGAATCGTTCGCGAAGCTCGCGATGTTGCAAAAGGCGCCACGCCAGCCGAATGCCTTCCATAAGCGGACGGACATCGCTCTTTTCGCCAAGACAATTCATCGATGCCTGCGGATTGACGTAAGGATCGGACGACACGATGCGCACAAAACCTCGCGAAACCGACTTGTTGAAAACCACGGTTAAACCCGCGATCGTCGCATAGTCCGAGACGGAAGCACGTGTGGGAAACATCAACTTGACGTCGATGCCGGCCATCAAAGAAATGTCCATGTCGTTCTCATGGCCCGATTCGCCCGATGAATAACGCAACATCGTCTGACGCAACGGTTCGCCAAGCGCGCACGCGCCGAGTTTCGGCATGCCCCAAATACCGGCGACCGGATGATCCATCAATCCTTCACCGACACCATTCAGCGCCTTCCTTATCTTGATGCCCAATGGTTCGAGAAGTCTGGGATTGCCCACACCGGACCGCATGAGTATTGCCGGCGTGTTCATCGCGCCTGCGCAAACAATGACTCTATTCGCCAAGAACGTTTGCACTTTCCCGTCGATCTCCGCCTCGACGCCGCGGCAAACGTTATCGTCTTTCCAGATAATCCGATGGACGTGCGCACCGCTAACGGTCGTAAGATTCGATCGTTCACGCGCTGGAGCCAAATACGTTAACGCAGCGGACATTCGAATTCCGTTCACGACATTCTTGGGAATGACGCCGACTCCGGCTGTCGTCGGATCGTTGTGATCTTCCGTTTCCGAAAAGCCGCACGCAATGCTTGCTTCCAGGAGCCCTGCTTGTAATGGCCTAAGATCCTCCTTACTCTCACGCCGAATCGGCAGAGGCCCGCCGCTTCCGTGCAAATGGGAAGGACCCATGGGGTCATCCTCAAGACGGCGAAAATAAGGAAGTACCGCATCCCAGGCCCACTCCGCACCGCATTCGGCAGCCCATTCGTCGTAGTCCTTCGGTGTTCCACGCAACGCTTGAGCGGCGTTGATCGCCGAAGAGCCGCCCACAATTTTGCCTGCCTCATAATCGAAAACACCAGGTGCGCCACTCTGACCTTGCAATCGAGCGTGAAGCGGCTGACCACCTTTGATGAATGTGCCTATTTTCCAATTGAGGCCAGGCGCGACGGCAGGTTGATTGGCATTGCGTATTTGCTGCGTCATTACCTCATCTGTAGGTTGATCGGGGCCAGCTTCGAGCAGCAATACGCGGCGGTGAGAATCTTCGCTTAAACGGCTTGCGATAACACAGCCTGCGGAGCCTGCGCCAATGATGAGGTCGTCGAATATTTCCATGTGGTCAGTTTATTTTTTGCAGATCGGATAACTAAAAATCCCGGACGTGCTTCGGTGATCCGGGTCTCTCTACTACTATTAGTCCGCTAATGACTATGCCCGCCCCATCCCGCATCTCTGCAAACCTTCCGCCAGTACGCCGCCGACGTAAGATTGCAGAGCGCCGATGACTGGCCTCGATTCTCGAAGTGGCTCGTATCGATCCGATAGCTGCTAAACATATGATCAACCGCAGCACCGCCGCCTCTCTGGGTGAAGAGCGCCTTCACCAACACAGCGTCTTCTTCCGAAAGATCGTTCGCCACATCGATGCAACGTGCTTTCCATTCATCGAATGCAACGACGGCAATTGCTTCTCGGTCATTCCAGGCAGGCTCAAGCATCGCTTCGATCACTTCCGGTAGGCTTTGCGGTGTCTGATTTTCGATATGAACTACGCGGGCATCTGTATCGGACTGAAGCGAGTTCTCGATAATCAAATGACTGAGGATATCCACCGGAACGCCATGCAACGCAGAGTCTTTCCAATTCGGAACAACGCCTGCTTTGCAGGCCGCTTGTAAGATGCTTCCATACGTGTCACGCGATTTGGCGAGGCCGCTTAGCGTCGACGGCAAAGCGTGGCTTGTGCGGTAGATCTTCACCGTCGCACCGTGCTTCACCGCTTCCAGCAGAATTGTCTCGGCTGCCCATTTCGACTGCGCATAGCCGGTAAGCAAACCATCGAGGTTAGGCTGCGCGCCTTCTTCGCGTTGTATGACCATGCGACCATTCACGAATCGACGACACACCGCCATGGGCGACATGAAGAAAATCGGCTTGGTTTTATTTGTCGATGCTAAACGCAAAAGTGGTACCAAAGATCGAACGTTAACTTCGCGGTGCATGGCATAGTTCGTCAGAACATTGACGGAAGCACCGGCATGGTAAATGGCATCCACTGCGCTTTCGAGGCGGCGCCATTCGGATTCGTGCATGCCTAGATCAGGCTGGCTAAGATCGCCGCATACAACCTCCACGCGAGCGATCGAAGAAATATCCATATCAATGCCGTATTGGCGCAGCGCATTGATCAATCGCTGATGGGCTTCTGCTTTGCTGGAACCGCGAATCAAACAATATATCGTGGCGCGAGTGCGCGACAACAATTCGGATAATAGATGCGCACCAACCCATCCGGTGCCGCCCGTCAGCAATACAGCTTGAGGTTCCGAAATCGATTTCGCATTTACCGGGTGAAAAGCCATCGGCGCCAAGCGACTCACTGCTTCTTGTATATCGGCACGGATGGTGTCGTTATCGACTGCGATAGACGATTGCTCGTTTATGCTTTTCCCGCTTCGGGTTTTAAAGAGAGAGGCCAGCGACTCGACAGTCATATTCTGAAAAAGCTCGTGCATTTCCAGATCGAACGATAATGCGGCATTGATCTCTCGGGCCAACGAAATTGTCATGAGGGAATCGAAACCGATATCGAAGAAGTTATCGGTAACGCCGATCTCAATTCCGCCCATAACACGTAAGCATGCGTTCATGATGATCCGCTCGGTCTCATCGCGCGGCGCCACGCGTGTGAGCCGAAGATCACCATCGTTTTCATCAATGGCAGGCAATGCCTTGTAATCGATTTTTCCGTTGCTGGAAATCGGTATGCGATCGACGAGGACAATGTGATGGGGGATCATGTAAACGGGAAGGAGGTCGGTCAGATAATGCTTTAGCGCTTGATCGGCGGAGACCGACGACAAAGCCCCATTCGCATCTCCATTCGCCACTTCAACATACGCCACCACTCGCCGATTTTCGGAAGTCTCTCCCACAGGCATCACCACTGCTTCCTTCACATCGAGATGCCGCCGCAACACCGCTTCGATTTCGCCCAACTCCACACGATGGCCACGTATCTTGATCTGACTATCGTCGCGTCCCAAGATCACCACATTGCCATCGGGCGCATATCGGCCTAGATCGCCCGTGTCATACAGCCGCTCGCCGGTCTGCGGATGAACGATAAAACGGGCGCGAGTCTTTTCCGCATCTTTCCAATAGCCTTTGGCAAGACCGGCCCCGCCGATGAAAATTTTTCCTTTTACATAATCGGGACAAGGCCGCAACGCATGGTCATAGACAGCGATGGTTTGATTCGGCAATGCCTTGCCATAGGGAATGCTGGTCCAGTTCGGATCAACGTCTTCCACTCGATAATAATTCGACCAAATGGATGCTTCCGTCGCACCGCCCAAGCCAATCACGTCAACACTGCCGTATCGCTGGCGAATGTGCGCGGGAAGGTCGAGCGGAATGAAGTCTCCACTCAACAGCGCTGCTTTGAGCGGGCAATGCTCTATTTGGGAAGGCGAGAAACTATCCATCAACATGCGCATAAGCGGCGGCGCCGAATTCCAGAGCGTCACGCCATGCTGCGTCATCAGTCGCCGCCAATGGTGCGGGTCGCGCTCGTCCCGATAATCGGGAAGCACAAGCGCACCGCCGGCATCGTGAAGCCCGAAAATATCGTAAACGGAAAGATCGAAGCTCAACGATGACACGGCAAGGACACGATCATTCTCGGTCGCGCCGATCAGCCGGTTGACATGCTCGATCGTGTTCATGGCGGCAAAGTGATCGATCATTACGCCCTTCGGCGTGCCGGTCGTACCCGACGTAAAAATCATATAGGCCAGTTGGTCCTTCGACGGCGTTAGCGAACGCGCGTGAATCGCCCGGTATTCTGCGCGTGCACCGGCGGAAATTTCGAGGACTTCATAAGACGCGCCAAACAGCGCGTGACGTTCAACGTTAGGCTGTATCAATACGTGCGTCGCTTCGCCGATTCGCAGTAACTCCGCTTGACGCTTCGCCGGCAAATCGGCATCGATGGGCATATACGCGCAACCCGCCAACAGCGCGCCATAGACAGCGACAACTTGCTCCCACCCTTTGCGCATCAGAACCGCTACAGGCCGACCAACGGGCGCGCCCGATCGGATCAACCAATCAGCGACCGCTGCGCTTTCGCTCAGTAGTTCGCCATAGCTTATCGATCGCGCCGTCGATATCACCGCAAGCGCCTCGGGATCGCGCTGCGCTTGCGCCACTAGCCCAGCGTGAAGCGCGCGTTGCGGCATCGGCTGAGGCGTGGCATTCGTCGTCTCACGACGATCCAGCATTGCCTCGGGAAGCGCAATAACATCTCGTCTTTGCCACAACGTCGTATCGTCGGCGGCTTGTTCGAGCAAATCGCTGAAAGCCTCGAACATTCTATCCAGCACATCATTCTCGAAAACGCCGTCCACCGCATCCCAATAGAAGGCGAGATCGCCGTTCACTTCGACCACATGGTTGTGGAGCCAAACCTGCGACGTTTGACTGAGGCTGAAGACCTCCTTGCCGAATTGTTCGAGACCGTCGAATTCATTTTCAACACTGCTCAGCCCACTGCTGAATACCACAGGCATCGCCGCTTGCAGTGAAATGCCGCGATGTTTAGCCCACTGCTGAATAACCTTTACGCCACTGAATCGACGATGCTGCAAATCCTCCATGAGTTGTCCGTGGAGACGTGCTGCAAACGTCGCGAAGTTCTGTTCGCGATCGCGGTAATCGACTTCGAGCATAACGACAGATGTGAAATTGCCGAGCACACCATCGATATCCTTATGTACGGGCAAACGTTCCGAGAAGGTCAAATTCAGTGTGAAGTGCGGCGCCTCGCTCCAACGGGCAAGCACCGCCGAATAAGCAGCAATCAGTAATGCCGATGGCGTCAGTCGGTGTGTGCGCGCTCGATCTTTTAATTGCTGCCACCGCGCTTTTTCCAATCGACCTGCACGGCGGCTAAAGTGCGGCGACTTGCGCGCGGATAACTCTGCACGCAAGGGCAATGCCGGCGCTTCCGGCAGTGTTGCGACACGCGCCAGCCAATAGGCTTTCGCTCGCCGATAGGCTTCCGTGTTCTCCTGTGTTTTTTCGGCCAGCACATAATCGCGAAAAGAAAACCCCATCTCCGGCAACGTCGCCGCCGGATGCATATAGCGCGCATGCCACTCACGGAAAAACAGTAATATGCTTCGCGCATCGAATATCAGAAGATCGAGGCTGACATGCAACCGGACTCGCGATGCCGGCAGAAGCGTCGCGCGGATGTCGAATAACGGCCATCGTTCCGTATTCAACACTTGATGCGATAACACTTGCCGCGTGTTTTCGATTGCTTGATCGGCGTTATCCGATGCAGACTGATCGTCGATTGCGATTTGATAGGCGGGCGGCGACGAAAGAATACGCTGCGTTCCATCGCGATTGATCACGATGCGCAACGCCTCATGCCGATCGATAAGGCAGCGAAGCGCTTCATTGGCCCGCGCCACATCCAATCCAGGACAATCCAATTCGATGTAGAAATGGGTAGCGACGTTGCCTATCTCCATCGAGCTGTCGCGGCCAACCCAGTATGCGTGTTGCAAATCGGTAATCGGAAATGGCTCGAAGCGATGTACGAGATCCGGTTCGGCGATTAACGGCGGCGAGGCGCTTGCATTTTTAGTTTGAAGAAAATGAAGCAGCGAATCTTTATGAAGACGAATAGATTCCGCTAGCTCGCCGGTGATGACGCCTTGCGGCGCCGCGACGCGCAACTGGCTACCATCGAGCCAGAGTTTGACGCCTAGTGCGTTTAGTTCCCCAAGCAGCTTTTCCATTTACATTCTCGACATATAGACAACGGTCCGTATGATGGTCTCGCCCGCGCGCGGGCAAGGAGACCTACTCCTTTAGACTTCTTTCGAAACCGTAGCGAGCAGGTCCAGGTTGAGACGAGAAGCGCAACAGTACAAGTAGTACGGTGAGCATCGCAGTCTCAAGCTGGGCCCGCGCAGTAGGTTACGAAAGAAGTCTTTTACAAAAACCGCTTCAGTTGCCTCACCAATGCATCGGAATACTGCGTCGACAACATCGTGTGATGGTTTCCGGGAACGGTAACGGAGGCTGTACCGCCTCGCGTAAAAGACGACCACCCCCAATCCGGCTCGCGGTCCGCAGGATGCCCAACAAACTCGCTCACACTGCCCTCCTTAGCGCGTAATACAACAATCGGCGCGCGTATGTTCGAGGCCGGATGATACCGGCGACAAGCATTAACGACGTTGTGGAAGACGGCGTAAATCGGCTCCATCTGTTTCTGGTCAAACTCGACATCCAGCATTTGAGACTTATTGATGATGGGCAGCGCCGCCGCCAGTTGCTCGCTCGGTGTTTTGTTCCGATTCACAAGTGCGGGTAGATCAATATTGCCGATCTCTGCGCCGATATTAAGATCCTCGATAAACCACGCGAGCATCGTCGCATCGTCCACTGGATCATGCTGTAACGGCGATGGCGCATCGAACATCATTACACGCTCGACAGTCTGGCCTTCGCTCTCTAGTTGCCGCGCCATTTCGAACGCGATGACACCGCCCGACGACCAACCACCCAGCGAATAGGGCCCGTGCCAGACTTTACGAATCGCTTGCAGATAGCGCGTCGCCATTGCTTCAATGGATTCCAATGGTGCGTCTTCGCCTGAAAGACCGGCCGCTTGCAGACCATAGGATGTCCGCCCTAGATTTTCCGCAAGCTGCCGATAGGCCAGCACATGACCGCCCGCCGGATGAACGAAAAAGCATGGCGGTACGTTGTTCTCCGCGACATGCAGCGGCACGAGCGGTGACCAAGCTTTGCTTTGATGCAATAGTTGGGCAAGGCTCGCAATCGTCCTGCCTTCGAAAAGCGCATTGAGCGGCAACCGCTTGCCGGACTCTTGAGCAACGCGGGTCATAACCATAATCGCGGCAAACGATTGTCCGCCAAGGTCGAAGAAGTCATCGTGAATGCCGATCGATGGTACTTCCAGCACGTCTTCCCAAATCGCAGCCAATGCCCGTTCTTCCGTCGTATTGGGAGCGGTGTAGGTTCGCGTGCTATGCACCGCCTCTTCGCAGAGCGCCGTTAGTGCCGCCCTATCTATTTTTCCGTTACGAGTGAGCGGTAGTTGTTCAAGCAGGGTGACTTGGTCGGGGACCATATGGCGCGGCAGTTTACTGCGCAGGAACGTTCGCAAATTCTCGCTACTCAATTGGCCACCCGGTACCGAAACGACGGCCCCCGCATTAGGCACGACGAAAGCAAGCAATCGTTTTCCTCGGGGCGAGTCGGCTGTAATCACCGCTGCTGCGCGAACCTGCGGATGCGTCAACAACGTATATTCGATTTCCCCTGGTTCAACGCGAAAGCCTTGAATCTTCACTTGGGAATCCGACCGGCCGAGGAACTCGATATTGCCGTCCGGCAGATAGCGACCGATATCGCCGGTACGATACAAGCGTTCGCCGGTTCGCGGATGCGGCGCAAAGGCTCGCTCGGTTTTTTCCTCATCTTGCCAATACCCTTGCGCTAGTCCAACGCCGCCGATACAAAGGTTACCGGGCGTCCATGTCGGTGCGTCATATCCTTGGTCGTTCAGCACACGCCACATCTGATTGCTCAACGGTTTTCCATAGGGAACACTGACCCAGTTACTATCGTATTCATCGATGGGAAAGTGAATCGACCAGATCGATGCTTCCGTCGCTCCGCCAAGACTAATGACGCGTGCGTTCGGCGCGATCTTGCGAATCTGTGGAGGCAAGGAAACAGGAATCCAATCGCCGCTCAACATCACGACGGAAAGCGAGGGAAGCTGAACGCCGGCCGACAGAGCCGCATCAACCAATAATTGCATTAACGCAGGCACGGAATTCCACACAGTAATAGAGTGCATGCGTATGGCGTCGATCCAAGCTGTCGGAGAACTCATATCTTCTGCGTTCGGCATAAACAGCGTGGCGCCAGCGGCCATCGTGCCGAATAAGTCGTACACCGATAAATCGAAATAAAGCGAAGAGATGCCGAAAACAACATCCTTTTCGGAGATGCCGAAGCGTCGATTGATATCGATGATCGTGTTTAGCGCGGCACGGTGATCGACCATCACGCCCTTCGGTGTGCCGGTCGATCCGGAGGTGAAGATGACGTAAGCGAGATCTTGCGGTTTCGCTATGGGCCCGATTGATCCGCTTTCCTCATCTACGCTTTCTTGCGATCGGCAAATATCATCGACACACAACACATTCAAGTCGTCGGGCAAGTGCAAACGTTCGCGGAATTCTTTTGTCGTTATGACCTGTTTTGCGCCGGTCGTACTGAGCAGCAGACGTCTGCGCTCCTCCGGCCACTCCGGATCGATCGGCACATATGCTGCACCGGCGGTAAGCACACCGAATACAGCGACGACCTGCCACCAGCCCTTATTGAGAATGAGGGCAACCAGTTCTTGCGGACGCGCGCCTCCGTTGAGCAGACGACGCGCGATGCGCCCAGCGTATTGGTAAAGCGTTTTGAATGTGAATGATTGATGTTGAGTGATGACGGCGTTTTTTTCCGGGCTGCGTGTTGCATATCGCGTTAGCGATTCGTGCAGTAATCCGTTTGGACCTTTTTCCGCATTCACGAGAGAGGACGGTTGAACATGGACTTCGGCCGACATATCGACCGGCTGAGAAGCGGTAACGTCTGGAAAAGGAGATTCCGGAGGCAATCCATTAATCATCGCGCGCTGCCGCCGCTGATCCGCCGGCAGTAAATCGAACGCTTCTTCCGACCAGGCGTGTTCATCCTCTGCAAGACGAGTCAGCAACCCCCGGTAAGCCTTCCACATCGCATCCATCATGCCTTCCGGGAAGAACCCTTCAATCAGATCCCATGCAAACCATAGCGCGCCGTCGGTCAATTCCCAGAATTGATGATCGAGCAACGTCTGCGGCGTTTCCAGAGAACCGAAATAGAGCTTCTCGTAGGGGCGCAAGAATAAACCGCTGCCAATCACAAATGGGCAGGGCGCGCGGCCCGGTGTTTTCTGCATGCGATTAAGCGCCTGCAAGACTTTTACGCCGCTCCAGTAAACATGCTGCAGATCCGTCAGAGCGCGGTCCTGCAGACGGCGCGCACGTTGATAAAAACGTTCCGGAACACGCCAATCCACTTCGAGAGGATACAAGGATGCGAAATTACCGATGATCTCTTTCACTTCCGGATGAAATGGAAAACGATGGGAGACCATGTTGTTCAGCAAGAAATGGCGCGAGCCGCTCCAATAGGAAATCACCTCGGCATAGATTGCATAAAGAACATTGGTAGGAGTCAAACCGTAATTAGCCGCACGACGTTTAAGTGATGCCCAAACATCGGCGGGGATCACAGCCTCGCGTCGTTTCAGCATCGAGCGAGTTCTCGAATTCTCGCTCGCGAGTAACGGGATATGCGGCGGACTCGGCAAGTGAGGCAGCCGGTCGATCCAATATTGTTGCGAAGCCAAGCCTTGCGGCGATGCCTCCAACTTTGCCAAGGCAATCGCGCAATCGCGAAAGCTCAACGTTAAATCAGGTAACGGCTGATCCGGATGATGGTAATAGTGCAATGCGTCCGACAACAGTTTTTGAGTGCCATAACCATCGACGAATACATTATTGTTATTGAAGTGCACTCGCGCATTGCTGTTCCCATATAGACTGATTCGGCATTCGAGCCAAGGCCAGCGATCCAACGGCAGCGTTTGCCGCGACATAACTTTCCGCGTTTGCTGAAGCTCGGCTTCTACCTCGGTCACGGGCAAGCGCCGCAAATCTTGCACTTCCACTTGCACCGGTGTGAATGTCGGCAAAATCGTAAGCTGCATATCGCCGTTCGCCGTCGGCAAACTTTTACGGTGCCGATATAACGCTGCGTTGAGCGCCTTTTCGTAACGCGCGGCATCGAGGTTTTCGAATTCCAACTCGATGTAATAATGGGGCCGAACATGGAATTCCATGTCTTCGCTCTCACCCATTAGAAACGCCGTTTGCAAATCGGCCGCCGCAAAGGGCTCGTAAAGATTCTCATTGTCCGGCTCGATGCTGGGCAGCACTAAGCCGGCAGCCCTTCCGCTTCTTGCAAGCCAATCGATCAACGCCGGTTTGTGCTCGCGAATATGCTGGAGCAAACTTTCCGGCAATCGGCCTTTCGGTGCCTCCACGGAAAGTCGATTGCCCTCTCCGAGTTTCAACCGAGCCCCTAAACTTGAAAGCTCCGATAACAGTTCGCGTGCGTTCATATGGTTATCACTTCCATTTCAGCCGCAGCAGATTCTACTTCCCCTTCCGCTACCATCAGTTGCTTCAATATCAGCTGCCCCCAAATAAGATCGACCAATTCGCTTACAACGGAATCGCCGATAAAATGAGAAATCGGTATATCAACCAATAGATCGGCGAGCACATGATTGTGCAATCGGATCGCCAATATGGAGTCGAGTCCCAGATCGCTTAAACGCAAGTCCTTGAACGAAGCGCTCAATGCTGTTTGATGATCGGCGCCGAGTTGCAACACGCATGCGGCACGGGAACGAAGGTATTCAAGAATCGTTTCCTTAGCAGCCTCGGGCATCAATATTCGCAGGTCGATCAACTGCTGTGCGAAGGCTTCGTCTTCCTCGACATCGGACTTGACCGTGGCGTCCGATGTTCGCTCCGGTTGAGTATCATTGCGTCCGGCGTTGCCCGTGGTGTAGCTGATCGCTGATTGCGGCGCAAACACCAACTGCAATGTGTCGATAAAGCCGAGTGATTCTCCCGCTTCGTTATATAAGCGGAGGTCCGCTACATATCGTCCCGATGCATGTGTCGCATGCCAAGTGATGTGGCACCAGAGACGCGGCGGCAAACGATGCCGAATGGAAAGCCGTTCGATTCCAACAGGCAACAAAGCGGCTCCGCTGTCGATCGTGTCGGGAAAAGCAACTAAGGCGTGAAGACATGCGTCCAGAATAATGGGATGCGCCCAACATCCGGCCAGCTCGCGATCCGATATAGACGACGCATCGATCCACGCTAACGCTTGCTTTTCGGTTTTCCATAATGCGCGCAATCCGCGAAACGCCGGGCCATAGTTCAGCCCGCTTTGCTCCCAGCGCTTGTAGCACTCATCGACAGACTGCTGCATTGCCGACTGCTTGAACGTTTCGAACGAGATACCTGATTCATCGTTCTGCACCATCGACCAAGCCGCAGAGAGCGACATGTGTTGAATCCATTCGCCGGTTGGCGATTCGTGGTCGCGGCTAAAGCTATTTACACGGTACGTGTCTTTTTCTTCATCGAGAACAAGCTGTGCAGTCACGGGGCGATCTTCCGAAATAATCATCGCTCGCCGCAATTCGATATTTTGCAAAACCCATTCCGATAAAGGCTTCTTCGTATCCTCCGCTAATGCCGCCAGCGTCCACTCGATAGCAGTCGACGCGGAAAGAATCGGCACACCGAAAACGCGATGCTGATCGATGAACCACGGTTGCTGAGTCGATATGACGTTTTCAAAGCAACGACTAGATACATTAGCGATATCGATCTTGCGACCGATCAGCGGATGTGCGTTCATTGAAGTGGGCTTCGCATGAACACCTGCTTGAAACCAGTATCGATCGGTTTGAAACGGATAGAGCGGCAACTGCAGCGATGCGGTTGTCACTGTGTCATCGTCATGCGCCCTCGCCCATTGCGCCCAATCAACGATGCCGCCAGCCGCATACCAACGTCCGAGGCTGCGATGAAATTGCTCATCGCCATGAACGCCGTGCCGTAGCGTCGGCAGCCAAAGACCATCGGCGACCGTTTGTGGACCGAATGAAGTAAGGACAGGGTGCGGGCCAATTTCTATAAAAGTTTTGCAGCCGCATTCCGCTAGGGTTTGCATGCCCTCGGAGAATCGCACCGGCGCTAAAACATGAGCGACCCAATAATCCGCGGAACACATTGCATCGTCGATGACTTTACCCGTCACGTTCGAAATCACCGGCAAGCTGGGTCGATGATAGGTAACCGTTTCGGCGCAACGCCTGAACGACTCCACCATGCTGTGCATGTAGGGTGAATGAAACGCGCGGTTTACATGCAACTTTGCAACGCTCGCCTGCTTGTCGCGCAAGTCGGCGACAATGATCTCCAGCATCATCGCGTTACCCGATAGCACAATATCTTGCGGGCTGTTGTAAGCGGCAACGCCGACAAGTTCACGTTGCAGTGGATTCGCATCGAGCGATTCGACGAAGCGGACGATAAAATCGGCCGGTGCATGGACAGCATACATGGCGCCTTCGCTCGCTTCTTCTTGCATAAGCCGTCCACGATGGAAAACAAGCTTCAATCCGTCTTCCAGACTGAATACGCCTGCGAGGCAGGCCGCCACATACTCACCTATGCTATGTCCAAGCAAGTAATGCGGTTCAATGCCGCAAGACTTCCACATCGCAGCAAGCGCATATTCAAGTGCAAAGAGCGCAGGCTGCGCATGAGAAGTATTCGTTCTAGCAATTTCATTTTCACCATCTATAATCGAAGACAATGACGTGTGAAAAAGAGATTGCAACGTGACATCGCAACGATTCAACGCCTCGCGAAATACAGCATTGGTTCTGTATAGCTCTCGTCCGGCGCCAACGTATTGCGTGCCTTGTCCGGTAAAGAGGAATGCGATTTTTCCACGTGGTGATGCAAATGAATTGCCAACGTAAATATCTGATGAAGATTCGCCTTTGGCATAGTGCGACAGTGACTCGACCGCTTGTTCGCGAGACCGGCTCGGCAAAGCGAGTCGAAACGCATGATGCGATCGTTGAGTGGCGGCCATGTGGCAAATCGCCTTTAGCGATATGGGCGTTTTGGCAAAGAGATCAACGTAGCGTTGAGAGAGCTGCCGTAATGCCGTCTCGCTTTTCGCAGAAAATGCAAGCAACGTGCATGACGCTTCCGCATCGGAATCGGCGCCGGATGGAGCATCCACGACGTTACCAATGGGCGCCTCTTGCAGAATGACATGCGCGTTCGTTCCCCCGAAAGAAAAAGAACTGACGGCAGCCATGCGAGGTTGCGCTTCGGCAGGCCACGCCTGCGGCGAAGTGGCGATAGCGCATCGTGTGCCTTCGAAGGAAATTTGCGGGTTGAGCTTTGTGAAATGCAGATTAGAGGGAATTTTGTAATGCTGCATCGCCAGCACTATCTTGATGAGGCCCGCCAAACCGGCTGCGGCTTCCAAATGCCCGATATTGGTTTTCACCGAGCCGATCCAGAGCGGCTTCTCGCTAACGGTCGGCTGCCCGTAGACCGCATTAATCGCGCCGACTTCAATGGGATCGCCTAAGCTAGTTCCAGTGCCGTGTGCTTCCACATAGCTGATGCGGGAAGCGGAAATGTTGGCTGCGTAAAGCGCTTGCTGAAACACAGACCGCTGTGCCAAACCGTTAGGCGCAGTCAATCCATTGCTCTTGCCATCTTGGTTAACGGCCGATCCGCCGATCAACGCATGAATACGATTCTTCGTCTCCGAAAGCCGCTTCAGCACAACAACGCAACAACCCTCTCCTCGCACATAACCATCGGCGCGCTCGTCGAAGGTTTTGCAGCGACCGTCGGCTGCCATCATGTTGGCTTGCGAGAATATGATCGTCGTCTCAGGCGCAAGAATGAGGTTCACGCCGGCAACGATTGCCAGATCGCATTCGCCATTGAGCAGGCTAACGCGCGCTTGATGCAGCGCCACCAACGAGGAAGAGCAAGCTGTATCGACAGCCCAGCTTGGTCCGTGCAGATCGAGAAAATAGGAAATGCGATTAGCAGCGATACTGGCGGAGTTTCCGGTACCTGAATAAGCATCGACACCGGCATTGTGATCGAGCTGAAGCTGTTTGTAATCGCCGCCGCTAATGCCCACGAATACGCCCGTGTTGCTACCGGCCAGCGAATGCGGCGGTACGCCGGCGTCTTCCAGTGCATGCCACGCGGTTTGCAGCAGTAGCCGCTGCTGAGGGTCCATGCTCATCGCTTCGCGCGGTGAGATGCCGAAGAACGATGCGTCGAACTCATCTACACCTGCGATGAATCCGCCCCATCGCGTATTCATCTTACCGGGCGATGCTCTCCGCGCGTCATAGTATGCGTCGACCGGCCATCGTTCGGCAGGCGTTTCGGTAATGCTATCGACGCCGTTGTCGAGCAGCTTCCAATAGTCTTCGATGGATGATGCGCCCGGCACGCGGCATGCCATGCCGATGATCGCGATCTGCTCCGCTTGTTGATCCGCAACAGAATTGCTCGCTTCGCGTCCACCGGAACTTTTTTCTACCAGATGCCGAGAGAGAGACTCCACATCCGGATAATCGTAGAACAGCGTCGGCGCAACCGGCGTTCCCAACAATGACGACAATTCTCCAGCCAGCGCCGTGGCTTCCACGGACTCTATTCCCAAATCGCTGAAAGGAACTGTCGGTACTACCTGTTCAATGGATACATTTTTCTGCTGCGAAATCCGATCAACAAACCATGCTTCTACGGTTTCGTATTTGTCCACAGCGTTTTCGTTTGCCGACGGTGCTTCACTCGTTGCTCCGTCTTGCGCTGCCATATAATCACGACTCTCGTTCGACATCATAAGCGCCTTTCACAGAAACACTTCGTCCATCCGTAACCACTCGATCAGTGGTGCCGAAATAAATGCGAAGACAAGACAAGCGGTGACTTAGCCAACCGCCAAACGACGGCTGCAAAGCCCCATGAAATCCGAGTTAATGCGGATTTATTACTTGCTGTGCGCTAACGAAAAGGTGTTACCTGAAAGGGATTAAAACGAAGTGGCAGAGAATGCCGCGAGTATGGACGTCAAAATGCTTGCAAGACGTACGACGGGATGGCACAACAAGGGTAACAATTTGACTCACGATTAACTCTCCTCCGAAAGATTATTTTATCGCGTTCCTTTGGTACTACTTTTTTTCTGTATCAACAATCCGCCTCTCTTCCATTGAAGGACAGAGAGGTTAGTTTTTAACACAGGATGGCCGTTAAGCCGTTTGTTTTCGTTATTATGAAATCAATTGTTACAATATTTTTTGCAATTGCGCGTCGACGACTGAAAGCACCGTCATATTAACAATCCTGCGCACGGTTGCCGTCGGCTCAACTATATGCACAGGCGCTGCGCAACCAAGAAGAATAGGCCCTACGGTTATGCCTCTCCCAGCCGTTGTCTTCAGCAAATTAAAACTAATGTTAGCGGCATCCAAGTTCGGCATAACGAGAAGATTCGCATCATCCGTTAATCGCGAATCGGGAAACGCGGCTGCGCGTATAGCAGCGGAGAGAGCGGCATCGCCATGCATTTCCCCCTCGACTTCCAGATCCGGCATTGACTGAGAAATAAGATCATGCGCTCGCCGCATTTTGCGCGCCGACACACTATCGCTACTGCCAAAACTAGAATGAGAAAGAAGCGCAACTCGTGTCGTCAGGCCGAAGCGACGAATCGCTTCCACCGCAAGTGAAGTCATTTCAGCTATTTGCTCTGCCGTGGGATCGCAGTTCACTTGCGTATCGCAAATGAAGACTGTGCGATTAGGCAACATCAGCATATTCATGGCGTAGAAATGACTAACGCCCGACCTCAATCCGCTCACATGATCCACATAGCGCAAATGTTGTTCATACGTGCCGGATGTTCCACATACCATGCCGTCCGCTTCGCCGCTACGAATTAACATCGTCCCTAGCAACGTCGGTCTACGACGCATTTCGAGTTTTGCGTACTGCGCCGATACGCCTCGCCGTTTCGTCAGCTCGTGATATTCCTGCCAATAATCGCCATAGTGCGACTCATCATCGAGATCAGCCACTTGGCAATCCACGCCAAGCTTCAGGCGCAAACCCAAGCGTTCAATCTGGCGCTTCAATGTGGATGGATTGCCTATCAGTATCGGCTTCGCTAATTTATCATCGACAACGTTTTGCACCGCGCGCAATACGCGCTCATCTTCCCCTTCGGCATAAACGATTCGCATGGGGGAAGCTTTGGCGCGTGCAAATACCGGCTTCATCGCCAAGCCTGAATGATAAATGAATTGATTCAATCGAGCCTGGTAAGCCTCGAAGTCTTCGATGGGTTGCGTCGCGACGCCGCTGGCCATCGCGGCTTTTGCAACGGCTGGTGCTACCGTTGCGATGAGTCTCGGATCGAATGGCTTTGGAATGAGATATTCCGGTCCGAAACCCAGCATACTTTCCCCGTAAGCCGCCGCTACGATATCCGATTGTTCCGCCATGGCAAGATCGGCGATCGCATGCACGGCTGCGAGCTTCATTGAATCATTGATAGTAGTGGCGCCCACATCTAGC